>JGI26115J46592_1000104_pt1 | contig 20538 bp, 19 predicted proteins | sample AOAMet1_07_M0_10_2_FD_46592 | JGI IMG/M metagenome (IMG submission 46592)
ATTACCTGCAATAGCATTCACCCAACAAGAAACCAACACCCTTAATATTTCAGTTGCAAGTGATGATGTAAATGATAACAATACTGGCGCTACATCATTTGATGCTGTATTGGAAACCATAGGTACTATCATTCTTAGTTTTGATACAGATACATTCGCACATCAAAACTCCTGGGATTTTAGAGATTCATCAGGAAATATTATAGAATCAGAGAGTTATAACTCCTCAGATGACAACCAACTATTTACATACAGATTTAATTTTGATGCAGACTGTCTAGAATTTAACATGTATGACACTTCTGGAAATGGTATATTAGGTAGTGGCGATGGAGTATCACTTGAAGATGGTAATGGCCTTGTTATATATGCTTTAAACGGTGATATTGGTTCTGGATTCTCATTACAGTTTAACTCAGACGGAGTACTTGGCCTTGAAGACAATGACTTGACCTCCATTGAAGTGTTTCCTAACCCTGCAAGTTCTGTGTTACANATTTCAAACGTTGAAAACACAACTATCGAAATTTATACTATTCTAGGACAGGTAATGTTTACCAAAGAAAATACTTTCAATCAAGAGACAATTGATGTTTCTAGCTATAAATCTGGAACTTATTTTGTTAAAATTTCTAAGGGAGCATTCACAACAACCAAGAAATTTACTATCAAATAAAAAAATTATACTTTTCACGAAAAGCCCTAACAATATTTTAGGGCTTTTTTTATTTAAAAAGAAAATTTTAAGAATCATTGAAAAGTATATATGAAAAATATTACTTAGCTTAGCAAAAAAAAAATTATGAAAAAGAAAATTACCCTAGCTGTGCTATTTTCCTTTGTTGGAATTTGCGCATTCGCCCAAACAATTGTTAGTACAACTCCAGAAAACAGAAAAGTTATTCTTGAGGAGTTTACAGGTGTTAACTGTACGTTTTGTCCAGATGGACATGCCATTGCACAAGCCCTGCAAGACAATAATCCCGATAATATTTTTTTAGTGAACATCCATTCTGGAGGTTATGCTACACCCAACGGAAACCAACCAGATTTCAGAACACAATGGGGAGAAGCCATTGATGATCAAAGTGGATTGGCTGGATATCCAGCAGGTACTATAAATCGTCAAAATTTTCCTGGACAAGAACAAGGTAATGCAGGAACAACAGCTCTTGGTAGAGGTGCTTGGGCAAGTGCAGCTAGCACAGTTCTTGATCAAGGATCTTACGTAAATGTAGGGGTTCAAGCTGTGTTAAATGTTCAAACAAATACTATGGTTATTGACGTTGAAGCATATTATACCGGCAATAGCCCAGAGGCTACTAACAAATTTAATGTAGCTATATTACAAAACAACACCCTAGGAGCACAAGTAGGTGGTAACATGGGTGATAATTACAACCACATGCACCGCCTAATTGATATGGTAACAGGACAATGGGGTGTTGATATTACAAACACAACAGCTGGATCTTTATACAGCAACCAATTTACCTACTCAATTCCAGCAGATAATAATGGTGTTGCTATAGAAATAGGAGAGTTGGAGGTAGTTGTATTTGTTACAGAAACAACACAATTAATACCTAGTGGTAGTGGAACCTATCCAACAATTACAGGACTTGACAATGCAAATGATGTAAACTTAAGATCTATTGCGGATGTTGAAGCTACCTGTGCGTCTTCTGTCTCACCATCAATTAACATCCAAAACCTAGGTCAAAACGAAATCACTAGTGTTGATATCGCTTATGATGTAAACGGTGGCACGCCTCAAACATATACTTGGACTGGATCTTTAACATCGTTACAAAGCACAGATATTGAGTTACCAGAAATTGATTTTACACCACAAGCTACAAATACAATTAATGCATCAGTGGCTAATGATGACCTTAACGACAATAACCAAACCTCAACTAGTTTTGACGGTGCAACTCAAACCGCAGGAACAATAGATTTAACTATAACCACAGATAACTATCCAGAAGAATTTTCTTGGGAGTTTAGAGACTCTGCAGGTACAGTGCTTGAATCTGAGAGTTACAACTCAAACACAGGTGATGGAGTAACCTTTGAGTATAGATTTAACTTCGATGATGACTGTATTACCTTCTCTGCGTTTGACTCATACGGAGACGGTATTTGCTGTGCATATGGAGAAGGAGGTATCGAACTTAAAGATGCTAACGGTGTAGTTGTGTACCCATATAATGGAGATTACGGTTCTGGATTCTCTGTGCAGTTTGACTCAGATGGATTACTTGGCCTTGGAGATAACAGCCTAGCAACAGTAAACCTTTACCCTAACCCCACTAGTGATGTATTAACTGTTTCAAACGTTGAAAATGCAACTATTGAAATTTATAATATTTTAGGACAAGTAATGATAATCAAGACAAATATNAGNAACCAAGAAACAATTGATGTTTCTGGATTTGCAGCCGGTGCGTACATGGCTAAAATATCTAATGCGGGTGTAACAACCACAAAGAAATTTGTAGTGATAAAGTAATCATACCCCATCAAANACAAAAAAGCCCTAACAAATTGTTAGGGCTTTTTTTTACANTTTTTTTTAATTCTATTTGCCTTTAAATTTTAAAGGAAGATGAACCACACTTTTTGTCTCAAAAAATGCTTCTTTATAAAAGGANGATATTGGATATANAGTGGCCTTTGGAAACAGNGCTAACTCTTGAGTTAAGTCTCCACCTTTAAGATAAAGAATCCCATTTTTTAAATCATGGTTTGATTTTTTAGCAACCCTGTTTTTAACCCATCTCACAAAAGTTTCCATCTGGGCTACAGCCCTGCTTACAATAAAATCATAGTGTCCTGTAATAGTCTCTGCGCGTGCATTGGTAACTTTTACGTTTTGAAGTTCTAAACCATCACGCACCTGCTCCACTACTTTAATTTTTTTACCAATACTATCTACTAAATGGAACTGAACTTCTGGAAATAAAATAGCCAATGGAATACCTGGAAATCCTCCTCCAGTACCTATATCTAGCACAGAGCTGCCAGGTAAAAAAGGCTGAACCTTGGCAATGGCCAATGAATGTAACACATGGCGCATATATATCTCATCAATGTCTTTTCTAGAAACAACATTTATTTTTAAATTCCAATCCTTATAAAGAGTTGAAAGCAACTCAAATTGAGCTATTTGATGCGCTGTTAGGCCCGGGAAATAATGAAGTAGTTCTTCCATTGTTATATTTAGGAGGTAAAAATAGTCTTTCTTTTATAACTTTATGATTTTCAATAGACCTTTTAGGCTATAGATGTTTATTTTTGTTTTAAATTAACCCAAACGTTATGTTGACAAATAATCAATTAAAGTTTTCAAGACTTGATTCTGGAAAATTTTTCAGGACCCTAAACAAGCGTGTAAACGCTTACTTTAAAGAGAACGAAATTCAGAGAACTGGAAACTGGAAATTACATTTAAAAACTGTAATCATGTTTTCAATATACCTTACGCCATATTTTTTATTACTAACTCTTGATTTACCAACCTGGGGGCAGGTGTTAATGACAATGATTATGGGGGTTGGTATGGCCGGAATAGGCATGAATGTTATGCATGATGCTAACCATGGCGCTTATTCCTCCAAGAAGTGGATCAATAAAGTTCTTGGAAGTAGTATTTATATTTTAGCTGGAAATGTATACAACTGGCAAGTGCAACATAACGTGCTTCACCACACCTACACAAACATACATGGCCATGATGAAGATCTAGAAGCTGGACGTGTACTTAGATTTTCTAACCATGCAAAGTGGCATAAATTGCACAAATTCCAACACTATTATAGTATTTTATTATACGGTTTACTCACTTTTAATTGGGCAATAACCTCAGATTTTTTACAAACAAAAAGATACCTAAAGCGTAAATTATCTTTTGGTAAATTTCCAAAACCCTCGGCTCAATGGGGCACGTTAATACTAACTAAAATAATTTATTTTTCTATTTGGCTTGTGATACCAATACTGTTTTTTGATATCGCTTGGTATAAAATATTAATTGGGTTTTTTATTATGCACTACGTAGCAGGAGTAATATTGAGTATTGTGTTTCAATTAGCGCATGTGATCGAGGCTGCAGATATGCCACTTCCAGAACCATCTGGTACCATGAAAAACACCTGGGCAATACACCAATTATTCACAACGGTTAATTTTTCTACCAAAAACAGAATAATGAACTGGTTTACCGGCGGTCTAAACCACCAAGTAGAGCACCACATCTTTCCAAACATTAGTCATGTACATTATACTAAAATTTCAAAAATAGTGCGTGAAACGGCATTGGAGTTTAACCTGCCATACAATGAGTACAAGACAACAAGAAAAGCTATTATAGCACATTTTAAACACCTTAAAGAAATGGGGCAAAAACCTATTTTGACTGCTTAAGATTATGAACAGTAAACTCTCTAACAGAATAAACAATATGGCCACCTCTGCTACACTAGCCATGGCAGCCAAAGCAAGAGAATTAAGACAAGCTGGAGAAAACATTATAGGCCTAAGCCTGGGAGAGCCGGACTTTACAGTGCCAGATTTCGTGAAAGACGCAGCTATTAAAGCTGTGGAAGACAACTACCACTCCTACACTCCTGTAGATGGTTACGCAGATCTCAAACAGGCCGTTATAACAAAATTTAAAAGAGATAACAGCCTCGCCTATACAGCTAATCAAATAGTAGTATCTACTGGGGCAAAGCAATCACTTTACAACCTGGCACAAGTGTTACTAAACCCTGGAGATGAGGTATTGCTACCGGCTCCTTATTGGGTGAGTTACAGTGATATTTCTAAGGTAGCTGGTGGTGTTCCTGTTGAGATAAAAACCTCTATAGACACAGATTTTAAAGTTACTCCACAAGAGCTTGAAAAGGCCATTACTCCAAAAACAAAAATGATGATCTACAGCAGCCCTTGCAACCCAAGTGGCTCGGTGTATAGTAAAGAGGAGCTAAGAGCTTTGGCTGATGTCTTAGTGAAATATCCAGATATTATTGTGATTAGTGATGAAATTTATGAGCACATTAATTTCACCCAACAGCATGCGTCAATGGCACACTTTGAGGACATGTATGACCGCACAGTAACGGTTAATGGTGTGTCTAAAGCCTTCTCTATGACAGGTTGGAGAATTGGATACATTGGAGCGCCTGAGTACATCGCTAGAGCTTGTAACAAAATGCAAGGTCAGGTAACAAGTGGCGCTAATTGTATTGGACAAAAAGCTGCTGTTACTGCTTTAGAGAATTCCCCAAGCAAAATTAAATACATGATAGATGCATTTAAAGAGCGTAGGGGCTTAATTTTAGGATTACTTGCAGATATAGACGGCTTTAAAATTAACGAGCCACAAGGAGCCTTTTATGTGTTTCCAGACATTTCTTATTACTTCGGAAAAACCCTGCGTGGCACTACCATAAATAGTGCTACAGATTTCTCTCTATATTTATTAGAAAACGCCAAGGTAGCTACTGTAACCGGAGAAGCCTTTGGAGACCCAAACTGTATCAGAATTTCTTATGCCGCATCTAATGATGATATTACTGCCGCTATGAGACAGATAAAAGAAGTATTGGCCTAAAACCTCAACTCTTTTTAAAACAAAAAAAGCACTGAAAAATCAGTGCTTTTTTTGTTTTAATGTATATCGTCTTACTGTACTATCAAACTTTTGTTTGCTGTACCACTTGGTGTTGTAATACTCACAATATAAGTTCCGCTTGTTACAATAGGATCTATAGAAAAAGTACTTGTTGAAACTGTTTTTGTATATACAACACTACCTAAGATATTATAAACAATTACAGTGGCCGAAGCAGTATCTGAAGCTAAAGCTATATTTATTTGAGATCCTGTGCTTGGATTTGGAAAGATGTTAAAATCTACAACTGAAGTCTCTTGAGTACCTAATGAACACTCCATTACAATAGCATTAGCACTTGCAGGTATTGTGTTTGCAAAAGTTGACAAATTTGCAATAGGCCAAATATCATTAATAAGTAGAGTGTTATCTGCACCTATTAAACAGTAGGTTGGATAAGCCGAAATACCCAAGTTAGTATCTACAGCCCCTGCGCCACCCTCTGCACTAACTGCCGGTGCGTGAGTAAAATCTCCACCAAAGGCATTTTCAAAGGCAATTACTTCTGCATCACTATCTGTGCCGTTGTTAACAGACAACATAAATAGATTTCCTTGATTACACCCATAGGTGTCATGGAATTCATTGAAAATAGGAGTAGTTGTTTGACAAGGGCCACAAGTATCAAAGAAAAAATCAAGATAAACATATTTTCCTTGAGAGGTTAAATCATAAAGATTCCATGTATTGCCATCTGTGTCTGTGACAGTAAAATCATCTACGACATCTCCAACATTATAGTTTTGCACTTGAGCAAAAACAACTGAGGTAATAAGCACTAGAAAAGCGCTAAGTATAATTCTTTTCATAATTTATTTTTTACTAAACTAGTTATAATTATGTAGTTGATTAAAAAAAATGAGGTTAAAGTGAGAAATTAATACCTTTATGTGTGTTTAAAAAGGGTGTTACACAAGAAATTAAAAATTTAATTTATTAATAGTAACTTTGCTCCTTAAAAAAACTACCAATATCATGGCAAAAATTCTACTATTAGGAGCAGGAGAATTAGGGAAAGAATTTGTAATCGCAGCTCAACGACTGGGGCAATATGTTATAGCTGTAGATAGCTACAAAAATGCACCTGCCATGCAAGTGGCCCATGAGTTTGAAGTCATAAACATGCTTGATGGAGATGCCCTAGACAGTATTGTTTTAAAACACAAGCCAGACTATATTATCCCAGAGATAGAGGCAATTAGGACAGAGCGTTTGTATGGCTATGAAAAGCAAGGATACACTGTTGTACCTTCTGCCAAAGCCACAAATTACACCATGAATAGAAAAGCCATAAGAGATTTGGCTGCTAAAGATTTAGAACTTCAAACAGCAACATACACCTATGCCAGTTCAGCTCAGATGCTGAAAGATGCTGTCATGAAAATTGGTATGCCGTGCGTTGTTAAGCCTTTAATGTCCTCCAGCGGTAAAGGACAAAGCACCATAAAAAGCCAGGCAGATATAGAAAAGGCCTGGCTATATTCTCAAGAAGGATCTAGAGGAGATGTAGCCGAGGTAATTGTAGAAGCTTTTATAGATTTTGATTATGAAATCACCTTACTTACAGTTACCCAGAATAATGGCCATACCTTATTTTGCCCACCCATAGGCCATAGACAGGAAAGAGGAGATTATCAAGAAAGCTGGCAGCCTGCCTTGATGCAAGAACAGCATTTAAAAATAGCTCAAGAGATGGCCAAAAAAGTCACAAAGGCATTAACGGGTAATGGTATTTGGGGTGTAGAGTTTTTTATCTCTAATAAAAACGGAGTTTATTTCTCTGAACTATCTCCAAGACCTCATGATACAGGAATGGTAACCCTTGCAAATACTCAAAATTTTAATGAGTTTGAACTGCATTTACGGGCTATTATTGGATTACCTATACCAGAAATAACACTAGAGAGAAATGGTGCTAGCGCAGTACTACTAGCGTCTGCAAACTCAGAAAATCCAACTTTTGAAAACCTAGAGGTTTTGGCAAACGCTCCAAAGACAGATTTTAGACTTTTTGGAAAACCAACCTCAAGACCCTACAGAAGAATGGGAGTTGTAGTGTGTTATGATTCCATAAATAGTGATGTTTCAGCTATCACAAAAAAAGTAAAAGAGTTGGCAGCAAAGGTAAAAGTTCTTCCTTAAGTTTATTGTTTTTTAAACTGAGTAAGGGTTTTATAAAAATCTTCTTGCACGGGTCTATCTTTAGGGATTTCTCTCAAGGGTTCTACTTCACGCAGTGTCTCGTGGCAATCTTTAGGCAGGCTTTGGTATAATTTTGTGCCAGCTGTTTTCCAAGCAAGCATTTGCTGGGACACCTCTTTAATAGCCTTGGCAGGATTTCCAACAATAAGCTGTCTTGGGGCAAAGACACTCTCGGCTTTTACAAAAGCCATAGCACCTACAATACACTCATCTGCAATAACAGCACCGTCCATTATTACACTATTCATGCCCACCATAGTATTACGACCTAAATTAGCACCATGTATAATTGCGCCATGACCCACATGAGCTCCTTGTTTTAAAACAATAGATTTTCCAGGAAACATGTGCACAGTGCAGTTTTCTTGCACATTCACGCCGTTTTCTAAAATAATTTCACCCCAATCTCCACGAATAGCAGCACCTGGACCTATATAACAGTTCTCACCAATAATAACATTACCAGTAACTGCTGCAAGTGGATGTACAAAACTAGATTCATGTACTACCGGTATATGGCCTTTAAAAGAATAAATCATTTGAATGTTTTTAAGGTCTTTTTGGTAAAATCACTGAGCACCAATCTTCCAGAAATAACAGCACGATCTGCAAGCAGAGTATCCCAGTGATCTGTCCCTGCCCACATTACTTTTTTCATTTCAGCCATAGCCTCAGGGTTATAAGCACACAAGTTTTCTGCAAATAATTGCACAGCAGTATCTAGAGCCTGCGTAGATTCATGCACACTGGCATATAAACCTTTTTGTTGTGCCCACTTAGCATCATAGAAGGAATTAGCATCAATGGCAATTTGAGACATACCCGTTAAACCTAATTTACGCTCCACGGCAGGTCCTACCACAAAAGGACCAATGCCAACATTTAATTCACTGAGTTTTATAGAGGCAAACTTACTAGCCATACAATAATCTGTTGCACTGGCAAGACCTACTCCACCTCCTACAGTTTTACCTTGTATACGGCCAATAATAAATTTAGGGCATTTACGCATGGCATTGATAACATTGGCAAAGCCACTAAAAAATATCCGTCCAGTCTCTGGGTCATTGATGCTAACTAGCTCTTTAAAACTAGCTCCTGCACAAAAAGTTCTATCTCCACCACTTTTTAAAATAATAACTTTTACAGCATCGTTTTCTCCTGCGTGGGTAATGGCATCTGTTAGTTTGGCTAGCAAATCTCCAGGCAAACTATTGTGCGCTGGATGGAAAAACTCTATGGTTGATATGCCGTCTTGTATATCGTGTTTTACGTAAGGTGCTGTCATAATTTTAGTTCAAAAAAGGATGTTAAATCAAGAAAAGTTGTTGTAATACTATTTTTACGACTACTGGTCTAATAAATTAAATTGTTCGAAATGATGATTCAGATGTTTGCGCTCCAATAAATACCACTGGTATTTATTTAGTTCTCCAAAAACAAGATTCTTTAAAACTGCATCGGGATTTTGTGTAAAGAAATCTAAATACCTATCTCTTTGTTGTATAAACTTGGTTATGGCGGTCTCTAAATCTGGGTGTGTTAAGCTACCCAGCGTATCTTTCTCCAAATGCGGAAAGTTAGAATTGGTTGGAAACTTTTCATAATTATACAAACTATCTTGGAGTTTCTCTAGGTACTTCTCTGGGGTTGTAATTTCAAAATCTTGCAGCTCACCAGAAGCTATTTTATAGGTGTATTCTAAATGTTCCACCATATGCTGGGGTGTCATTATCCCCCATTTTGGTTTACTTTGTTCAGTAAGTTTAGCCAAACAAGATGCAATTTTAGAAGTAGTTAACTCCACAAATACCTCTTGTTTTTTTTCTACCATGGTCAATATGGTGGCAATACACACCAATGGATCTTCTTTTTCTGCTGTTTTTGGAAGTAATGCATTGGCTTTATCTATATTGGTGTCAAACACCTCAACATACCATTTTACAATACCACTTGGGTGTTCTTTTCCTCTAGCATCTCTATCTACTTTTTGCTTACAGGTTAATCTTACATAAAGTGTGTCATTGTTATAAATAGGACGTAAAAAACGAATTTCCTCGAGCCCATAATTTGCTGCTACAGGGCCTTTATTTGGGTATACAAATAATCCTGCAGCCATAGAGATAATAAAATACCCATGTGCGGTACGCTTTTCAAAAATACTGCCATCAAGACTCGTGATGTCTGTATGTGCGTAGAAATGATCCCAAGTAATATTTCCGAAGTTTACAATATCTGTATCTGTGATGGTTCTGTTATGTGTTTTTAAAGACATCCCCGGCTGGATGTCTTCCCAGTGGTAGGTAAAAGGATGGGCTGGAGCTTCAATATAAGCTGCCTTAGGCTGGTAAATACCTGTTACCTTTGTTAGGCTTGTCGGGCTTCCTTGAATGGCGCAACGCTGCAAGTAATGTTTTACACCGCGCATACCTCCCATTTCTTCTCCACCTCCAGCACGCCCGGGTCCTCCATGAATAAGACTTGGCAAGGGAGAGCCATGACCTGTACTTTGGGCGGCACTCTCACGGTTTAATATTAAAATACGTCCATGATGGCTGGCAGCGCCCACAGCGTAGTCTCTGGCTGTGGTATTATCATTGGTTACTATAGAGCTAACCAAAGAGCCCCTACCCATCTTAGCCAAGGTAATAGCATCTTGCAAAGTATCATAAGGCATCAAGGTGCTCACTGGACCAAAAGCCTCTATAGTGTGCGCATTTTCGTTTTGTAAAGGAGTATCTTCTCGCATTAAAATGGGTTTTAAAAAGGCCCCTTTTTGAGCATCTGCTCCTAAAACCTTAAACTCATTAAAATCTCCATAGACCATCTGAGCTGTCTGGGCAATTTTAGCAACTTGCTCTTTTACAGATTCTCGTTGGCTAACACTTACCAAAGAACCCATGCGCACCTCTTTTAATCGAGGATCACCAATGGTTACTTTGTCAAGTTGTTTAGACAAGGCGTTTTGTACATCATCTATTACATCTTGCGGCACAATAATACGACGAATAGCAGTACATTTCTGACCACATTTTGTAGTCATTTCATTACGGACTTCCCTTATAAACAAATCAAATTCTGGAGTACCAACAACTGCATCTGGTCCTAAAATAGCCGCATTTAAACTATCTGCTTCCATAGTAAATGGCACNGANTCTNTAGTTAATTGCGGATGGTTTTTAAGCTGCCTACCAATATTTGCAGAGCCTGTAAATGTTACCACATCTTGAGACCCAACGGTGTCTAAGATATTCTTGGCAGTACCACTGATGAGTTGCAAGGATCCTTCAGGGAGTATCCCTGAAGCTATAATCTCTCTTGCCACAGCCTCTGTTAAATAAGCTGTTTGTGGTGCTGGCAATACAACGGCTGGCATTCCTGCCATCCAGTTTACTGCGCACTTTTCTAGCATCCCCCAAACCGGAAAATTAAATGCGTTAATATGAACGGCAACACCTTCTCGGGGCACCATAATGTGATGGGCCATAAAGCGACCTCCACGAGACAAATCTATAGGGTCTCCCTCCACATGATAGGTTTGATTAGGAAATAACTTTCTAAGAGAAGCATTGGCAAATAAGTTTCCAAAACCTCCTTCTATATCAACCCAACTATCTCTTTTTGTAGCGCCAGTACGGTAGCTAATTTCATAAAAAGCTTGCTTTCTTTTGGTCAGGTACATCGCCAAACTCTTGAGCATATTCCCTCGTTGTTGGAAAGTCATTTTACGTAATGCATCCCCTTTATCACGGCCATATTGGAGTATAGAAGCAACATCTAATCCTTCTACTGTAGTACTGGTGAACTGCTCCCCAGTAATGGAATCAAAAACAGGAATCCCTTCTCCGTTTCCAGATTGCCATTGGCCTTGTACATAGTGTTGTGTTTTTTGTCCCATGATGCTTGTCTTGTGATTACTTCTTATATTTCAACCAATTAAATGCTAGTGTGGCCGGCTTTGATTATACATTTACATTCTCTATAATAGCAGCATAACCCTGCCCTACTCCTATACACATAGTAACAAGAGCGTATTTCTTTTTTGTTTGTTGTAACTCAAGGGCTGCACTATAGGTAATTCTTGCTCCTGTAACTCCCAGTGGATGACCAATGGCAATAGAGCCTCCGTTGGGGTTTATTCTCGGGTCATCATCCTGTAAACCCCATGTACGAATACATGCCAAAGCCTGTGAAGCAAAAGCTTCATTAAGCTCTATAACATCCATATCCTCCATAGCAAGTCCTGCTTTTTCNAAGGCTTTATTAGAGGCTTTTACAGGACCAATACCCATAATTCTTGGTTCTACTCCAACTACCGCAGAACTTACAATTCTAGCCATAGGTTTTAAATTGTATTTTTTTACAGCATCCTCAGAGGCAATAAGTGTTGCTGCTGCACCATCGTTTAATCCTGAAGCATTACCAGCGGTTACACTCCCGCCCTCTTTTTTAAAGGCTGGACGTAATTTTGCAAGTATTTCTTTTGAAGAATTTGGTTTAATAAATTCATCGTCTTTAAATACAATAGGATCTTTTTTTCTTTGTGGAATTTCTACTGCAACAATTTCTTTGGCCAACCGACCACTTTTTTGAGCAGCAGCAGCTTTCATTTGGCTATTGTAGGCAAAGGCATCTTGATCTTCTCTAGAGATAGCATATTTGGCCACTAGATTCTCTGCAGTAACGCCCATACCATCAACACCGTATAATGAAGCCATTTTTGGATTTACAAAACGCCATCCAAAGGTAGAGTCATACATTTTACTGTCACCCCCATAAGCGCTTGATGGTTTTGCCATTACATATGGGCCTCGTGTCATGTTCTCCACACCGCCTGCAATAAACAAATCTCCATCGCCTGCTTTTATTGCTCTATTGGCGTGTATAATAGCAGATAAGCCACTACTACACAATCTATTTACGGTTTCTCCAGGCACGCTAAAGGGTAGGCCCGCCAAAAGTAAACTCATACGAGCTACATTACGGTTATCCTCTCCAGCTTGATTGGCGCACCCCATAATCACATCATCAAAAGCTTCTTTTGGAATTTGCGGGTTGTTTGCCACCAAAGCCTTGATGACATGTGCTCCCAAATCATCGGTGCGAATAGCACTTAGTGTTCCTTTGTAATTTCCGATAGGCGTTCTTACACCGTCAATTATATATGCTTGTTTCATAATTTCATTTTAAAAGTTCGAAAAAAAATAAACCCGCCATAGGGTCTGTATTGTTATTTTTCCCAATCCTTATTCGTTCTGTAAACAACTCCCTTAAAAAGCGCCACGAGTTCATCACCTTTTTTGACCTCAACGATATTAAAACCAACTTTGGTTTTTTGCACGTCTAAAGTAGCCTCTGCAGTGATATAATCACCAAGATGTAAAGCCTCTATATGGTTGATACTTGTCTCTATAGATACCGCATACCTGCCATGTGTATTTGCTGAAAAACCAAAGGCAGTGTCTGCCAATGCATAACTAATGCCGCCATGGGCCTTATTCATGCTGTTGAGCATTTCTTTACGGATGGTCATTCCTACTTTTACGCGGCCTATTTCACAACTAAGAATCTCTATGCCAAGCCAACTGCTATAAGCATCTTGAGAGAGCATTTTATAGGGTATTGTGGTTCCTTCCATTTAAAAAAAAGTTTCGTTTTTTAAATTCATTGTTCTTAGTAACGCAGAACAACGATATCTATCCTCATGGTAATGGTTATAGAGCGTATCAAGTTGTTTGACACACCAATCTATTGATTTTTCATCTGCCCAGGCCAATAGCCCTTTTGGGTAATTAACTCCTTTGGTCATCGCNGCATCTATGTCTTTGGCNCTTGCAATGTTTAAAAACAATGCATCTGCAGCTTCGTTTATTAACATCACTAAAATTCTATCCAATATGGTGTTTAAAATAGCAGGATTATTTTCTGGCACTGGTGGTATGGCTCCTTGTGAGTAGTCATAAAATCCTTTGCCAGATTTCCGGCCTAAATAACCTGCTTCTGCAAAGCGTTTTTGAGTAAAGGAAGGCTTGTATCTTGGATCATGGTAAAAGGCCTCAAATACAGTTTGTGTTACGGTATAATTTACATCATTACCGATGAAGTCCATGAGCTGAAATGGCCCCATCTTAAACCCACCCACGCTTTTTACGGCATGGTCTATGGTTGCAAAATCTGCGATACCCTCTTCATATATTCTAAGAGCCTCTCCGTAAAAAGGTCTGGCTACTCTATTTACAATAAAGCCAGGAGTATCCTTAGCTACAGCAACTACTTTTTTCCAGTTTTCAATAGTGGTCTGTGAGGTGGCAAGTACCTGTGAACTAGTTTGTATGGCAGGAATTACCTCCACCAATTTCATAAGGGGTGCAGGATTGAAAAAATGAATCCCTATGCATCTAGCTGGATTTTTTAAGACAGAAGCTATAGAGGCTATAGACAAAGAAGAGGTGTTGGATGCTATAATACAAGTATCACTTACATAACCCTCTAATTCTTGAAATACCTTCTTTTTAACCTCAATATTCTCAACTATAGCTTCAATGGTTAAATCACTATGGGCCAATTCTTTTAATGAGTTTACGTAGCGTATGTTATTTTGGATAGCATCTTTCTCTTGGGAGGAGATACGTCCCTTCTCCACCAATCGATTTGTGATTTTATCTAAACTTTGTTTTGCTGTATCGAGTGCCTGCTGATGTACATCAAACAATGTAACTAGACACCCAGCAGCAGCAGCTACTTGAGCAATTCCAGAACCCATAGTTCCGCTACCAATAATACCTACGTTTTTAATCATCTAGTTTCCTTTAAAGTTTGGTTTCCTTTTTTCCACAAATGCAGAAACGCCCTCTTTGTAGTCATTGCTATTTGCTGCCTGTATTTGCAGTTTACTCTCAAGTGCTAATTGCTGCTCTAAGGTATTATTAAAAGATGCATTTAACAATTTTTTTGTGAGCCCTAATGCTTTGGTTGGCAATTGAGCCATATGAAGGGCTAAGCTATGAACCTCCTGGTGAAACGTTTCTGGAGGAAACACTTTATATATCATGCCTAAATCTTGTGCTTGTGCTGCGCTTACTTTATCTCCCAGTAACATCAAGGCAGATGCTTTTTGGAAACCAATGAGTCTTGGTAAAAAAAAGCTCCCAGCACTATCTGGAACTAGACCTATTTTACTGAAAGCCTGAATAAAACTAGCTTTCTCACTTGCCACGACAATATCACAGGCTAGCGCNATATTTGCNCCCGCGCCAGCAGCTACTCCATTAACTGCCGCAATCATAGGTTTTTCAATAGCTCTAATTCTTGTAATGATAGGATTGTAATGTTCTTCTAGTATTTTTTTAAATCCTGGGTGTANTTCTGGAGTTGTTACTTCTTTTAAATCCTGGCCGGCGCAAAAAGCTTTACCCTNNCCAGTGATCACTATGGCACGTATGTTTGGGTCTGCCTCACAGGCATCAAGTTGATTTTGTAAAAGCAACGCCATCTTACCATTAAAACTGTTAAATACCTCTGGGCGGTTTAATGTTAAGGTTGCTACACCACTCTCTATTCTAGTTGTAATACTTTTCATAGCTTTCTATAGGTAAGGATATACTCCTTGAATTCCACTAAGGGAATTAATTTATTATTTCAAACATTTAAAGTAATCAAAAGGCTCTAGACATGCTTCGCATTTAAATAATGCTTTGCAAGCAGTAGACCCGAACTGGCTTACTAAATGTGTATCTGTACTTTTACATTGAGGGCAAATTACTTTTTTTGCACCTGCCAACAATACATCTTTGTCTGCACTCTCAGACAATGGTCTGGCAATTCCGTAGGCTTCCATTTTCTGCAATCCAGACTCGCTAATCCAGTCTGTACTCCAAGCTGGGGCCAATACAAGCTCCACCATCACTTTTTTGCCCAATGGGGCAAAGGCTATTTTTAAATCATCCCCAATAACATCCATAGCTGGACATCCAGAATAAGTGGGTGTAAGTTTCACATACACCGTCCCATCTTTTTCTTTAGCTTCTCTTATTACCCCGAGGTCCAAAACAGTTAATACAGGAATCTCTGGATCGCTTACCTGTTCCAAAATTGGAAGAAGATGCGTGTCTATACTTACCTGGGTTACTGCCATTGTTTTTTTATTACCACTGCATGTTTGGATAGGTGCGTTGCATGTACTGTAAATCTGCCAATAAATACCCCATGTGTTCACTGTGCACTCCNTTTTTACCTCCACNAGAAAAATACGTGCTNTGAGGAACCTCTAAATTTGCTAGTTCAAAGAGATCTGTAACCTCTTTGTAATAGGCCTTTTTTAGTTTTGAAACATCTACACCTACACCTTCCAAGGCCATTGCTGTNTCTGCATCTGTCATGTCAAAAAGCTCCTGTGTATAGGGCCACAAATCATGTATTGCCTCTTGCATTTTGGCAGCGCTCTGCGGGGTCCCATCACCCAATCGTTTTACCCAGTCTCCAGAAAATCGTTTGTGATAACTTACTTCTTTGATTCCCTTTTTTGCGATAGCGGCTAGGGTTTCATCTTTGCTTGATTGTAATTCTTTCAATAACAACAAATGAAACACATCAAAAAGGTATTGACGTCCAATCACATATCCAAAATGAGTATTGGGCTGTTCTACAAGTANTACNTTTTTGTANTGTCTCTCTAAACGTAAAAATGCAATATCATCCTCTGTTTTATTTTCGCCAGAAATTTTAGCGGCATACTGATAGTAACTTCTTGTTTGACCAATAAGGTCCAAAGAGATGTTTGTACCCGCAATATCTGTCTCTAAACTAGGACCATGTCCACACAGCTCTCCTAGACGTTGTCCAAGAATAAGGCTATTGTCTGCAATACCTAAAATGTAATTGTATAAATGTTCGCTTTTCATATTACATATGCTTTACCTGGTCTGGTAACTTATAAAATGTTGGGTGTCGGTATACTTTGTCTTGAGCTGGCTCAAAGAGTTCTCCATTGTTTTCTGGGTTACTTGCGGTTATGTTACTGCTTTTTACGACCCAAATACTCACGCCCTCATTGCGTCTTGTGTAAACATCTCTTGCGTTTTCAAGTGCCATTTCTTCGTCTGCAGCATGCAGGCTACCAAAATGACGGTGTTCTAATCCGTTTTTACTTCTTACGAAGATTTCCCATAAGGGCCAATTATTATCCATATCTATTGTATTTGATACTAGATTGCTATTTTAATTTTTAATGCCTCTTTTTTTGCGGCATGTGCCATGGCTGCATCTCGCACCCAAGCACCGTTTTCCCAGGCTGCTACTCGCGCGCTTATACGCTGCTTGTTGCAGGGGCCGTGGCCTTTTACTACTTGCCAAAACTCATCCCAATCTATGGCGCCAAAATCATAACTTCCTGTTTGTTTGTTAAGTTTTAAATCTGGATCTGGAATCGTTAACCCAAGTAAATCTGCTTGGGGTACAGTTTGATCAATAAATTGTTGGCGCAGCTCATCGTTAGACTTACGTTTTAACTTCCACTTCATAGATTGCTCCGTATGAACACTCTCTGCATCTGTTGGGCCTAACATCATTAAACTTGGCCACCACCATCTATTAAGTGCATCTTGAGCCATGTCTTTTTGCTCCTTGGAGCCCTTACAAAGCTTTAACATAATCTCAAACCCTTGCCTTTGATGAAAACTCTCTTCTTTACACACCCGAACCATAGCTCTTGCATAAGGACCAAATGAGGTATTACACAAAGGCACTTGATTTATAATGGCTGCGCCATCCACAAGCCAACCAATTGCGCCCATATCTGCCCAAGTTAGAGTTGGATAATTAAATATTGAAGAGTATTTTGCTTTACCACTGTGTAACTGCTGGTATAATTCTTCACGAGAAATCCCAAGTGTTTCACAAGCAGAGTACAAATAAAGACCGTGTCCTGCCTCATCTTGTACCTTTGCCAGTAGGGCTGCCTTTCTTCTTAAAGAAGGCGCTCTGCTTATCCAGTTTCCTTCTGGCAGCATCCCAACAATCTCTGAATGGGCGTGCTGAGAGATTTGACGAATGTGCGTCTTTCTATATTTCTCTGGCATCCAATCCTTGGCCTCTATTTTTTCATCACGTGCAATGCGCGCTTCAAAAATTTCTTCTAAGTTTTTTATTTGTTCGTTACTCATAGTTTTTAAGATTTATACATCAAAATCAACTTTTACTTTATCTGTGGTGGGTACTGCCTGGCAACTCAAAACAAGGTTTTGTGACACTTCCTTATCATTGAGCGCATAATTTATTTTCATCTCTACATTGCCATCTAAAACTCTACATTTACAGGTAGAACACACACCACCTTTACAGGCAAATGGCAAATCTGCTCCTGCTTCTAGGGCAGCATCTAAAATATTATCATAATGTTCTGTCATGGTAAAATGAAACTCTTTACCACCATCTACAATTGTTACTTCTACTCCCTCTAAGCTTTGCTGAGACAGCCGTGCAGCACGTTTTTTATCCTCTTCAGTTAGTCCAGAAACAAATAACTCATAGTGAATATTAGCCTCTGGCATACCAGCATTCATTAGTGCTTTTTGAACCAAAAATATCATCTCCTCTGGGCCGCACAAAAAGGCTTCATCAAGAGCCGGCACATGTACTAATTTACTGAATATTTCACCTAATTTCTCTTGTGTAAAACGCCCGTTAAAAAGCTCAGCATCTCTGTGCTCTTTGGTTAAGAAATAAAAAATCTCTAACCTCCCAAAATACTGATTTCTAAGCTGTTCTATTTGTTCCTTAAAGATAATAGATTTTACAGTACGATTCAAATAGAATAATTTAAACCTAGCTTTTGGCTCTTTTGCTAGGTGTGTCTTTATCATAGAGAGTACTGGAGTAATACCACTTCCAGCCACAAAGGCTATGTATGTTTTTTCTTGGGTTGAGATTGGAACACCAAACTTTCCACTTGGAGGCATTACCTCTAGGGTATCTCCAGTTTGCAATACATCATTTACATAGCTGGAAAACACTCCTCCCGGAATTTTTTTAACAGCTACCTGCCACTGGTGATCTACCATACTAGAACAAATACTGTAAGAGCGCCTTGTATCCTGGCCATCAATGATTGCCTTAAGGGTTAGGTGTTGGCCTTGGGTATAATAAAACGCTTTAGATAAACTAGCGGGCATTTCAAAGCTAATAACAGAGCAATCTGGGGTTTGCTTGGTTATATCCTTAATTTTTAATGTATGAAATGAAGCCATATAGTTGTATTATTCTACAAAACTAACGATTGTTAGTTAGATTAGCAAATATCTCAAAATAATTATACAATACCAGATATTAGTACAGATACCAATTCTTTCTTTAAAACATTTACCTCTAGTTTTCCTCGTTTCTCATTCCAGAGATAGAGTGTTCTTAGGGTTGAGAGGATTGAAAAAAGGATAACCTCAGGCTCTTTGGCTTTAATTTGCTTTTCTTGGATTCCTTGTTTTATAATGCTTCTGAAATTTTCTTCGTACTGATCTCGCATGGCAATAAAATCTAACAAATCTTGGCCATCGAGATGCATCCAATCGTTATTTAAAGCCGCAATGGCATCTGCATGGTGCACGGTTATATCTATATGTACTTCAATGAGTTTTTTTAGGCGCTGCAAAGCAGTGCCGTCTTGAGNGGTAATNGTTTGAGTGCTGTTGGTAAATTCTTTAGCAACATGGAGTACCAAGGAGGATAAGATTTCCTGTTTACCTTTAATGTGGTTGTATAAACTTGCCGCCTTTATATCCATTTGCTGGGCAATGTCTCTCATTGAAACGGCACTGTATCCTTTTTCTTTAAATAGTTTTGCTGCAACAACAACTATTTCTTTTTTGCGGGTTAGTTTCATTACAGTAAATATAATAAAACAATCTTGGCAAAACAGAGAATTATAACCCTATGAAATTGGCACCCAACACAACAAAATATATGGCATAAAAAAAGCCCTACNNNTGTAGNGCTTTTTTTAAATATATAATTTGGTATTAATAGTTCCAAAGATCTATTTCAATATTTCTAATTTGTTCTTTTATTCTGTCAGACTCTAAAAGTTGCATAAAGGCATTTTCACTTATATACTCTTTAACCTCTCTATCTCCTTGAACATTCTCTTCTTTGTAAATAAGACTATTAAATCTTCTTGAGTTTAATAAATGATCAAAAGAAATAGGTCTTGAGGTGTTTTTTCTATTAAAAGCCTTTGCCTCATGCAGTACATTTCGTGCAGCTGGAAAATAAACCCAAAATAGTTCAACTAAATTATCACCACCACCATCATCTGCAAAAGCTTTTGATCGTGCCTCTGGAGCGACAGGGCAAATTCCNANTACACGATATCTAAGTTCGCCAAGGCGAGANTCTAAATACCATAACCCTCGTATTCTCCACTGCTCTATATCTGCAGCATCAAGAGTGAATTCTCTAATATACTCATCATCTACTATACCCTCTGCATTGAATTGGTCAATACCATAATCTGTAGTATCTCTATACACTAAAGAAGCGTCTAAATCTTTTAGGGTTCTTTTTTGAGTGAAATAAGAGTCTGAATACACATCTTTTATAGTACCGTTTTTCATGTTGGTTACAAGAACATCATATAAAGGACGTCTATCAGAACCAATGTTGTTGGT
>JGI26115J46592_1000108_pt1 | contig 20271 bp, 17 predicted proteins | sample AOAMet1_07_M0_10_2_FD_46592 | JGI IMG/M metagenome (IMG submission 46592)
CAAGGTAAAACTCATGAGAATATTAAAACAGTAAGACCTCTTAAAGACGGAGTCATTGCAGACTTCAATGCTTCAGAACAAATGATTAGTTTACTAATTAATAGTATTCCGTCTCTTAAAAAAAGATTTTTTACCCCAGCATTGAAAATGGTTATCTGTATTCCCTCAGGAATAACAGAAGTGGAAATGAGAGCGGTAAGAGAATCTGCAGAAAGAGTAAATGGAAAAGAAGTTTATTTAATTCACGAACCAATGGCAGCAGCTATTGGAATTGGAGTTGATATAATGCAACCAAAAGGAAATATGATAGTTGATATTGGTGGTGGTACAACAGAAATTGCAGTGATAGCATTATCTGGTATTGTATGTGACAAATCGGTAAAAGTAGCAGGAGATGTGTTTACAGGAGACATTATCTACTACATGAGAACTCAACATAATCTTTTCATTGGAGAAAGAACTGCAGAAAAGATAAAGATTACAATTGGTTCAGCTTCGGAAGAATTAGAGAGTCCACCTGATGATATTTCTGTACAAGGAAGAGACTTGTTAACTGGAAAGCCTAAGGAAGCTATGATTTCATATAGAGAAATTGCTAAGGCGTTAGATAAATCAATAATAAGAATTGAAGATTCTGTTATGGAAACATTATCTCAAACGCCACCCGAACTAGCAGCAGATATTTATAATACTGGAATTTATCTTGCTGGTGGAGGATCAATGCTAAGAGGTTTGGATAAAAGACTTTCAAAAAAAACTGATTTACCAGTGTTTATAGCAGAAGACCCTCTAAGAGCAGTAGTAAGAGGAACTGGAATTACACTTAAAAACATTGAAAGATATAAAAGTGTGTTAGTGAAATAGTTCTTAAATTATGCAACAAATCATTGATTTCATTATAAGAAAAAAAGATGTTGTAGTTTATTTTATCTTATTGTNATTATCATTAGCTCTTATATTAAACTCAAACTATTTTCAGAAATCAAAAGTCTTACTTTTATCCAATAATATTTCTAATTACACTAAGGAAAATTTAAATTTCTTTAACGAATATTTTAAATTGAAAGAAGTCAATTTTCAGCTTTCTGAAGAAAATTTAGATCTCAAAAATAAATTAGAAAAAACTAATATAAATACAGGGTTAGACTCATTAAGTAATTTAAATTTTTCATATAAAAATGCAAAAGTAATTTCTAACAATCTGTCCTCATTTAAAAATAAAATTATTATTAATAAAGGAAGTAATGATGGAGTAAAAAGTGAAATGGGAGTAATCAGTTCCAATGGAATTGTAGGTATTATTAATAATACAACACCAAAATTTTCGTCAATAATATCAATTTTAAATATTGAAATGAAAATAAATGCAAAAGTAAAAAGAACAAAACATTTTGGAACTTTAGAATGGGACGGCTTTAATACTAGGCATTTGATGTTAAACGATATATCAGAAACAGCTAATATAAAAGTTGGGGATACAATAGTTACAGGCGGAATGTCATTAATTTTTCCAGAGGGAATTAATATTGGGATTGTATCCGAGATAATCAATCAAAATGAATTTAATGATTCTGTTGTAAGATTTGTAGGAAATATTAACAAAGCTAAATATTTAGACTTTGAGTTTAAAGAAAATTACTTAAATGTTGAGGTTAAATTACATAATGACATTAGTAATTTAAATAACGTTTATATAATTGAAAGTTTCAACAAACAAGAATTTCAAAAATTAAAAGAATAATGGCAAGTGTCTATTTATTAATTTTAAAAAGATTTATATTTTTTACTCTNTTACAAGGATTAATTTTTAATAATTTTGATTTTTTTGATATTTACGATCCNTATATCTGTCTAGTTTTTTTAATTACATTTCCAATTAAGNTTAACAAAATTACTTTTATGATAATTAGTTTTTTCTTTGGATTTGTTCTTGACTTGTATTCAGATTCTATAGGAATTAATGCTGCTGCTTGTTTATCAATTGCTTTTTTAAGGTCATATATTTTAAGTTTTGTGTTTGGCTCATTTTATGACCCACATGGTATTAAATTAATTAAAAACTATGTCACAGAGTCAACATTTTCACAAAAATTTTTATATCTAAGCTCTATCATCATAATTCATCATTTAATTATTTTTTCATTAGAAACCTTTAGTTTTAATTTTATTTCTTTGGTTATCTATAAAACATTAATAACATTCTCAATTTCTTTAATTTTTTGTACAACATTTATTTATATTATGATTGAAAATGAAAAATAAGTTTCTTCCATTTTTAATCGTTACGACTTCGATAATTTTTATTCTTCGTCTTTTCTGGGTTCAGATAATAAATATCAATGACGTTAAACTNTCGAATAAAAACTCTGTTGAGAAGATTTATAATTACCCAGAAAGAGGTTATATTTTTGACAGAAATAATAAATTATTAGTTGAAAATGAGCCTTTTTATGATTTGATGATAGTGCCTTCAAAATTAAAATCAATTGATACCATAGAATTTTGTAAAATATTAAAAATTGACAAAAAACTATTTATAGATAAAATAAAAAAAGCAAAAAACTACTCTAGAATTAAACCTTCAGTTTTTTTATCTCAAATTTCAAAGAAAGATTATGCCATTCTTCAAGAAAAATTATGGAAATATGAGGGTTTTTCTGTAACCAAAAAATCTAATAGAAATTATCTTCTAAATTCAGCTTCAAATATATTAGGTTATATAAGTGAGGTTAATGACTATGAGATTAAAGACGATAGTTATTATGAGTCAGGAGAATTAATTGGTAGGCAGGGAATTGAAAAAGCTTACGAAGAAAAACTCAGAGGAGTTAAAGGAGTTAGCTATTTTCAAAAAGATAATTTTAATAGAATTACAGGTAGATATAAAGATGGAATTTATGATACAATTTTCAAGCCTGCTAAGGATATTAACTTAACAATTGATGTGGATCTTCAAATTTATGGAGATTCACTAATGATTAATAAGTTTGGAAGTATAATTGCAATTGAACCTGAAAGTGGTGAGATTCTATCACTTATAAATGCTCCAAACTTTGACCCAAACTTACTAATTGGAAGAAACAGATCAAAAAACTATATCAAGCTTAAAAACGACACAATAGGAAAACCACTTTTTGATAGAGGATTACAAGGACAATACCCCCCAGGATCAACATTTAAATTAATAAACGGTCTCATAGCCTTAGAAGAAAATATCATAACATCAAATACTAAAATTTCATGTAACGAAGGACATTACTATTCAAAAAATAGATTTATGAGATGTCATTGTGAGCCAGGAACTTCTAATGACTTAAATACAGCAATTTATAACTCATGTAACACTTATTTTGCTACGATATATAAAAACACTCTAAACAAATACTCTAGCTCTAAAGAAGGAATAAATAATTGGAAAAATCATGTTGAAAGTTTTGGTTTAGGCAATTATTTAGGATATGATCATCCTTTAGGTAGACCAGGCTTAATACCTGATGCTAAATATTATGACAAGTGGTATCCAAACAATAGATGGAGAGCTGCAACAACTATTTCGAATGGAATTGGACAAGGTGAAATTTTAACAACTCCCATTCAATTGGCAAATATAACTGCAATAATTGCGAATAGAGGATGGTATAAAACTCCACATTTAGTAAAAAAAATAAGCAATGACTCAATTAATTCGAAATTCTTAGATAAAAAACACACATCCATAAAATCTGTTCATTATGAAAAGATAATTAATGGAATGTTTGACGTGATTGAAAAAGGAACAGCTCAAAATTCAAAAATAAAAGGAATTGAAATAGCTGGAAAAACCGGAACTGCAGAAAATTTTATAAAAATAAATGGAAAAAGATCTCAACTAACCGATCACTCTATCTTTATTGGATTCGCTCCAAAAGAGAATCCTAAAATTGCTATTGCAGTTTTTATAGAGAATGGATATTGGGGTACAAGATGGGCCGCTCCAATAGCAAGCCTTATGATGGAAAAGTATTTAAAAAAAGAAGTTAAAAGAAAATATCTTGAAAATTATATTTTGAACGGAAATCTAATGGAAGAATATTTAAAACCTTATACAAAAAATAATTTTTCAATTAATGAGTGAGGTTAATATAAAAAAAATAGACTGGCTAAGTGTTTTTATTCTTAGTATACTTATTGCTCTTGGATTAGGAAATATATTTTCATCATCTCAAATTTATTTATTAGATTCTGTTTTTTCTTTTAATCCATTTACAAAGCAATTATTTTTTGCAATTATTTCAGTTTTTATTTTCTTCTTCGTTCAAATTCTTTCCATTAATTTTTTTTTAAAATATTCGAGTATTTTATACATCCTTTCAATACTGTCTTTAATTGGACTTTTTGTTTTTGGAAATGAAGTTAATGGTGCATTGGCTTGGTATAAAATAAATGGATTTAGTATTCAGCCAAGTGAATTCGCAAAACCAATAACCGCTCTTGCCTTAGCAAAATACCTAAGTGATATTAATTCAAATATTAAAACAATTAAAACTCAGTTTTATTCATTTTTAATAATTTTAATTCCAATAACTTTAATTATACTTCAACCAGATCCCGGAACTATAATTATTTTCTTAAGTTTTATTTTAGTTTTTTATAAAATAGGTCTTCCCTCTATATATATGAATCTATTCGTGGGATTTATAATATTGTTTTTTGCTACAATTCTGTTAACTCCAAAAAATGTTATTCTTTTTATAATTGCATCAATGATAATTTTTCTTTTTTTAAATAAGAAAAATAAAAAAGTTGTAAAAAAAACATTTATTTATGGCCTAATTTTTTCTGTATTTGTATTTTCTGTTGACTTTATATTTAATAATATTTTTGAAGAACGCCACAGAAATAGATTTAATATTGTAATGGGGATAAAACAAGATAATCAAGGAATTGGATATAACACAAATCAATCAAGAATAGCATTTGCTTCTGGTGGATTAACGGGTGAAGGGTTTTTAAAAGGATCTCAAACTCGAGGGAATTTTGTTCCCGAGCAACACACGGATTACATATTTTCTACTGTTGGTGAAGAATGGGGGTTTTTAGGAGCTTCATTTATAATTCTTCTGTATACTTTTTTAATGCTTAGAATTGCTAAAAGAGCAGAACTTCAAAGAAATTTGTTCAGTAAAATCTATTCTTACTCAGCTGTAACTATTATTTTTTCACATTTTTTTATAAATATAGGTATGGTAATAGGTTTGGTCCCTACAATTGGAATTCCACTACCGTTTTTAAGCTATGGAGGGTCAAGTTTAATGGCTTTTGTTTTATTATTCTCTATATATATAAAACTAGACTCAGAAAGAACTAGTAAATGGTAATTATTTAAATTTAAAATATTCTTCTAAATTGTTTCCTAAAAACATAAAACTAGTAACCAATAACATTATAGCAATACCTGGAATAACTGCAAGATAAGCCTTCCCCAAAATAATATATTGATAATTATCTTTAATCATCGATCCCCAGCTAGGAATAGGCGGTTGAGTTCCTATGCCTAAAAAACTTAATCCACTTTCTATTAAGATAGCTGAAGCGAAATTTGCAGCAGAAATAATTAAAATAGGACCTATTATATTTGGAATTAAATGCTTAAAAAAAACTCTTAAATCAGAAAACCCTAATACTTTGGTTGCAACAATATAATCTTTGTTTTTTTCCGAAATTACTTGTCCTCGAACAACTCTGGCGACTTCAACCCACATTGTTAAACCAACAGCTACATACACCTGCCAAAAGCCTTTACCTAAAGCTAGAGAAAATGCGATAACCAATAAAAGAGTAGGAATAGACCAAAAAATATTAATAACCATCATTAATATTTTGTCTGTTAAACCTCCATAGTAACCACTGGTTAGTCCTATAAATAATCCTATTAACAAAGAAATCAAGACTGCAATTATACCAATGGACATAGACACTCTGGTTCCTAACATGACTCTACCAAAAACATCTCTTCCATAATTATCAGTACCAAAAATATAATTTCTTTTAATTAAGAATTGTTCTATAATTTGGTTTGAAGTTAAATTTGAAGGAAAGTCAGTAAAAGGAATAGATTTTTTAATTCCGTCATTTGACAGATCAGAATAATTTATAGAATTTTTTGACAATTGAAAATTAGAAATTAAAATTTCAGTATCGGGATATTTATTTCCAGTAAATAACTTACTCAAAAAAGATTGTTGATTATTACTATTATTTGGGACTATAATAAAAGTTGCTGTAAAACCTGGGCTTTTTGAGTTGATTGGCAAATGCATCTGATTTGAAAACCTAGAACTATCAGGGATAAAAACGTATGAAAATAAAGATATAATAAGGCAAAACAATACAAAACAAGAACTTAAAATAATACCTATATTATTTAGAGATACTGTGTTTTTAAAAAGTTTCATTAACCAACTTTAGCTAAAATATTATTATTTTCTATTTTCTTTGTTTTTAAATTTAATAAAACATTAATACTTTCGTTTATATAGATGTCAGATTTCAAACTATTATGCCATCTCTTTCNATTTTCTTTATATTCTTCAGNGTCTTTAATTTTGGATGATTGATCACTCAAAAGATTAAAATTCAAATTATTATTATAATCTTTTATTCTATCAAATTTCTTAAGTTTTAATTTATTGTTTTTCTGATCATTTTTAAAAGTATTATAATTTAAAGAATAACTTTTATTTTTTCTTCTTTCGGAAAACCACTTAGCATTTTGATCAATAAGACTAAATAACTCATTTTTAGATATCCTTAATTTAGAATCATTAATAACACTTTCTAAGTTGTAATATCCGTCCCATTTTCTAAATTGTGCTTTGTCTATTTGATCCCACTTTAAAGGATTTTTTTCATCTGCCTCACCTATTTCAATATGAGAATATGTATTAGGCGTTACAATGTCGCTTTCAACTCCTTTAAGCTGAACAGAACCTCCATTAATCCTGTAAAATTTTTCAGTTGTTATCTTTAAAGCACCTAAATCAAAGTCACTGTTAGATAAAAACCTGTTTAAATCTAAGACATTTTGTACTGTTCCTTTTCCAAAGGTATTGTCGCTTCCTATAACCACAGCTCTTTCATAATCTTGTAGAGCGGCAGCCATAATCTCTGAGGCNGAAGCAGACATTTGATTTACTAAGATAACTAATGGTCCGTCCCAGAANACAGAAGGATCTTTATCATACAAAACTTTTTTTCTGTTTCCAATAGATTTAACTTGTACAATTGGACCAGTTTCGATAAATAACCCCGTCATATCAACAACCGTTTGTAGAGCTCCTCCNCCATTATTTCTTAAATCTAANACAAGACCTTCAATACCTTCTTTTTTCAAGTTTATAATTTCTTTTTTNACATCAGAGGCACAGTTTATTTCTTTGTAATCATTAAAATCAACATAAAACTTAGGTAAAGTTATAAGACCATAAGTTTTGTTATCTTTTTTAATTAGTGTAGATTTTGCGTAGCTCTCTTCTAAAACAACTTCATCTCTTGTAATTGGAAAAGTTTTTATTTCATTATCAACTTTACGTCGAACGGTTAATTCAACAACAGTTCCTTTAGGACCTTTAATTAATTTGATTGCATCATCAATTCTCATCCCAATAACATTGACAGGGTCTTTTCCAGGTTCACCAACTTTAATTATCTCGTCACCTGCTTCTATCTTTTTGTCTTTCCAAAGTGGACCTCCTAAAATAATTTGAACAATTTCAATTCCACCGTCACGTTTTTGTAATCTAGCTCCAATTCCATCAAACCTCCCTGAAATATTAACATCAAAACGATCTTTATCTTCAGGCTTAAAATAAACAGTATGGGGATCATATTGGGTAACAAATGAATTAACATAATTTGAGAACCAGTCTTTTCTTTCCAAGTCATTCATTAAATCAAAAATATCATTGATATTATCATTCACGATTTCGAGAGATTCATTTAGGAGATCAGAATTAGATTTTTTAACATAATCGCTATTGGATTCTATTAATTTTTTTTGATCTAAAATTTTTATATCGTATAAATCTAGCATTGANAATTTTAATTGTTTTCTCCATCTTTCTTTTCTTTCNTTATCATTTTTAGGAAATGATAAATTTTCGAAATCTACATTTATNTTTTCATCGCTATCAAATTCAAATGTTTTTTTAAATAAAGAAGGTAAAAACAATTCTACCTCATTTATTCTTTGAACAAGTCTGTCGTGGGTTAAATTGAAAAAAGTCAAATCATAACTAAGCCATTGATCATCAATTAATTTTTCATACTTTTTGAATTCTTTAAAATCTGAATTCAAAAAGTATTTTTTTTGAGGATCTATCATTTCTAAATAACTATTAAATACTTTAATTGATAACTGATCGTTAATATCTTGAGATTGATAGTGACCTTTCTCTAAAACATATTTAAGAAGTTCTATTAATAACTTGTCCTTGTTTGGATCATCAAACTTAACCTCGTGATATTTCCAACTTATAAAAATAAAGGTTAATGACACAAAAAGGGTTATAAATATTTTTTTCATATTGACTTTAATATACTCAAGATTATTTCAATAATCATGCTAATAATTGATTTAATTAAATTTACTATTAAAACTAAGTTAAACAGAAATGATAAGAAACAAAAAAACCCTTACTAAGTAAAGGTTTTTTTTGTGCGGGTGAAGGGACTCGAACCCCCAAGCCGTTAAGCACTAGATCCTAAGTCTAGCGTGTCTACCAATTTCACCACACCCGCAAGGCAGGCAAATATAAGCAAGATTGTATAAAATATCACTATGAAATTTACTATGTTAAAAAACTAGATTTAATTACATTTACACAAAATATTTAAAGTGAAAAATTTCAAAAACTATATCGAAAAAAATAAAAGTCGTTTTATAAACGAATTATTTGAATTATTAAGAATTCCTTCTGTGAGTGCTAAATCTGAACATGATTCAGATGTAAGATCAGCTGCAGAATTAATTAAAAAACATTTTATAAAACTAAGTTTAGATAATTGTGAAATTTGTGAAACTAACGGACACCCTATTGTCTACGGAGAAAAATTAATCAATACCAAGCTCCCAACTATATTAGTTTATGGTCATTATGATGTTCAACCTGTAGACCCTATAGATCTTTGGGATCAAGATCCATTCAATCCTTACATAAAGAAAACAGGAATACATCCAGAAGGTGCAATTTTCGCAAGAGGAGCATGTGATGATAAAGGTCAAATGTTTATGCACTTAAAAGCTTTAGAGGTAATGATTGAAAATGGTGACTTGCCTTGTAATGTGAAGTTTATGATTGAAGGTGAGGAAGAAGTTGGAAGTGATAACCTTGAATTATTCGTAAAACAAAACAAAGAAAAATTATCTAATGATATAATATTAGTTTCAGACACAGGAATGATTAGTAAAACAACCCCTTCTATAACAACAGGTTTAAGAGGATTATCTTATATGGAGGTTGAGTTAACTGGTCCTAATAGAGATTTACATTCTGGTCATTACGGCGGAACAGTAGCTAATCCAATAAATGTTTTATCTAAAATTATTAATGAGTTGCACGATTCAAATAATAAAATTACTATACCAGGTTTTTATGATAATGTGATTAAAGTTTCTGATGATGATAGAAAAAAAATGAATTCAGCTCCCTTCAATATTGATGAATTCAAAAGTTCAATTGGTCTTAAAAAAGAGCATGGGGAGGAAGGCTATACTACAATTGAAAGACAATCAATTAGACCAGCCTTAGATGTAAATGGAATATGGGGAGGTTATACAGAGGAAGGTGCTAAAACTGTTTTACCAAGTAAAGCATTTGCTAAAATTTCAATGAGATTAGTTCCAGGACAAAATTGGAAAAGAATTAATGATTTATTTGCAAAACATATTACGGATGTTGCTCCCGACACAGTTAGTGTAAAAGTCACTGAACATCATGGAGGACAACCTTATGTCGCTCCAACAGATACAATTGGTTTTGCAGCTGCTAGTAAAGCTTATGAAGATGTCTTTAACAAAAAACCAATTGCTACAAGAGATGGGGGGAGTATTCCAATAATAGCCCTTTTTGAACAAGAGTTAAATAGCAAAACTATTTTAATGGGATTTGGATTAGATAGTGATGCGATTCATTCGCCAAATGAACACTACGGAGTTTCAAATTTTTTAAATGGAATTGAAACTATCTCTAAATTTTATTATTATTTTACAAAATTATCTAAGGATTAATTAAAAATAATTCAGATGCAATTCCATCTGCAAGAAATTTACCTTTAATTGTTGTTCTAAAAACATCATCCTTTATTACAACTAGAGATGTGTTCACATATTTTACAATTCTAGTTTCAAAATTATTTTTGTAGTAAGAACCAAAGTTATTTTCCAAATATGTAAGTGATATTCCCCACTTAGTTCTTAAGCCAGTCATTACATATTCATTATACTTATCAATAATTGAAAGCTTTTCTCTTCCAGAAAACATTTTGTTTTCACTTATGTCTTTAATATATAATGAATTATTTGACACATTCCAACTTCTATAAGATCCATCAAAACTATGAGCTGAAGGTCCTATTCCAATATATTTTTTTCGTAGCCAATAAGCAGAATTATTTCTTGAAAAATATCCTTTTTTTGCAAAGCTTGACAATTCATAATTTACGTATTCATGCTTTGACATTTTATTACACATAAATTCGTGTTGCTCAAATACCAAGTCTTCATTTAATGGTTTAATAATATTTTTTTTTACAAATGATTCCAAAGCAGTTTTGGGCTCAACAGTCAGAGCATATGCAGACATATGGTTAAGATTCCAACTAGTAACATAATTTAAATTTGATTCCCACGTTTTTAAATTACTATTAGGCATACCAAAAATTAAATCAATAGAAATATTGTCATAATATTTTAATGCATTATCAATGCAAGTTTTAGCATCATTGGAATTGTGTGATCTATTCATAAGTTTTAGCTCATCATCATTAAATGACTGAACACCAATACTTAGTCTATTGATATAACTCTGAGACAATTCTATAAGTTTAGCTTTAGATAGATCATCAGGATTAGCTTCTAAAGTTATTTCAGGGTTTTCAGATATTTGAAATTTTTCAAAAATCGAATTAATTATTTTATTTATTTCTTTTGTGGCAAAAAAAGATGGTGTTCCTCCTCCAAAATAAATAGTTTGTATTAAATCATTACTCCCAACAGATTTAATCTCAATTTCTTTTAACATTGAATTAATTACACTTTCCTTATTGTTTAAAGAAGTTGAAAAATGATAGTTACAATAATGGCAGGCTTGTTTACAATAAGGNATATGAATATATATTCCTGACACAAAAAATTATTTTAGATTAAAAAACTGTTTGTAAAAAATCATCACTTCTTAATTCTTTTTTCATTTTGTTTAACAAACGCACTCCAACCTGAATAATTTTTTTCAGAACTTAATTTATTATTTTGATTATAAAAGTGACATACTGCAGCAGCTAAACCGTCAGTAGAATCTAAATTTTTTGGCAACTTTTTGATTCCAAGTAAACTTTGAAGCATTTTGGCAACCTGTTCTTTAGAAGCATTTCCGCTTCCAGTAATAGACATCTTTATTTTTTTTGGTGAATACTCAGTTATTGGTATTTCTTTTGAAAGGCCCGCAGCCATTGCAACGCCCTGTGCCCTGCCCAATTTAAGCATAGATTGAACGTTCTTTCCAAAGAAAGGAGCTTCAATTGCTATTTCGTCCGGATGATACTTCTCTATCAAATCTATAGTTCTTTCAAAAATATATTTTAGTCTGAGATAATGATCATCAAGTTTATTTAAAACAAGTTCATTCAGCAAAAGAAAACTCATTTTATTACCAACAACTTTTATTAATCCAAACCCCATAATTGTTGTACCTGGATCAATTCCTAAAATTATTTTTTCCCTTTGAACTTTCAACTTGTTTTAGTTTGATTTTAATATTAAAGGTAACTGAAATTTAGTGCTTACAGGAATACCAAAATTAGTTTTGGTAGCTGGATATAAAGAAGGAATATTATTTAGTGAATTTTTTATTATTAAATCTATATTAGGAATTTCATTCGTAATGCTTTTTTTATTTTCAATATTTAATAACGAAAGTTTACCTTGCTCGTCAACTAACAAAGAAAGAAATACAGTGTCNTTAAGTTTTTTTGAAACTAAAATATCTCCTAAATTAATATTCGAATAAATCAAGTTAATAAGTTTAGAATTAAAACAGTTTATTCTATCAATTTCAATTTCATATTCATCACATTTATCTATTGAAGGGTGTTCGTCTTTTGTTGTCCACTTAACCTCAGGAGCTTTATAAGTTGAATTATTAGGATTATAATTACAACCCACAATTAAAAACAATAAAAATAAAACTTGCTTTAATTTCACGTTTAATTTATTTATTCTAAAATTAAGTATAATTTTAAATAAATAATCTATTTAAAAATTTTATGGATGTTTTTCTTTTAATATTAGGGTTAATTCTATGTATAACTGGAATAATAGGAAGCTTTACTCCAATAATTCCTGGTCCTTTATCAAGTTGGCTAGGTATTTTAATAATTCATTTTACGTCNTATATACCTTTTAGTAATAAGTTATTAATAACTACTTTTCTAATAGCTTTTATTGTTTTTTTATTAGATNTTTTTATTCCAATAATTGGATTAAAAAAACTCGGGGGCTCTAAAAACGGATTAATAGGAGCTACAATTGGATTAATTCTTGGGCTTTTTATCGGTGGGCCATTCGGATTAATTCTTGGAGCGTTTCTAGGTGCATTAAGCGGTGAATTTATGGACAAAACTAACTTTAAAATGGCTTTAAAGCCTGCATTAGGAACATTTATAGGACTAGCTATAGGAACAGCTTTAAAATTTATTATTTCAACTGTTTTCCTGGGAATATACTTCTATAAAGTTTATACGATAATCTNAGTTTAATAATAAACTGATCTATTGTCTGTAACCTCCGCATTTTCTTTTAGAGATTCGTAAACTCTTGCAAAAGATGAAGTTCTATTTAAATTTAATAACTGATTTTTATAAGAAATAATGAAATTTGAATCAATTGAATCAGAATTTGTGTTAGTATCTTTTCTTTTAATAACTTTTAATTTATAAATTCCATTTTCTCCTATAATAAAATCTGANGTTTCATTAATATTAGTACCAAAAGAAGCNCCTATAACTAAAGGTTCTAAACCTGAACCAGTAATTGTTGCATTTTTTTGATTTAATGCTAGTGCCTTTCTAACTTCAGTTCCGTTAATCTCAGCAATTTCCTCAAGACTAAGAGAATTATCGTTTTTACTGATTATAAAATCAGCTTTTTTAGATTTTAAAACCATTGGAAGCACCTTATAAGAAACATCTTGGACGTTAGAAAGTCCCTCATCAACTATTTTAGTGACTTGTGCTATTAAATAACCTCCTTTTGGCAAATCAAACCTTTTAAAATCTGACACATTAGTTGATTCANTAAACAACCATTGAACAATTCTTCTTTGGTCTTTTAATCCTGGAAAATCGTTGTCTAATATTTGGATTCCATTTACTGTTTTAACAGTATAATTTTCTTTGTTAGATAAAGCATTTAAATCTTCATCTTTAGACAAACTCATTTCTAATTTTGTTGCTGAATTAAAAACTTTATCGCTTGTCGCATCAGAGGGAACATTTTTTTCAGTAATTGAAGCAAGTAAAACTAAGTCATCTTTAGCTACTACTTTTTATAACATGAAAACCAAAATCAGTTTCGACAACTCCAGTAGAACCAATTCTTTTTGAAAAAATAAAATCATTGAAAGGCTTAACCATATTACCATCTTGAACAAACCCTAGATCTCCACCTCTAGACTTTGATGGTCCATCAGAAAACTCAAAGGCTAATTCAGTAAAACTTTTTGGGGATTTTCTTATTTTTCTTAAAATATTATTAGCTTCTTTTTTAGCTTCATTCTTAGATCTTGAAACATTAGGATTGGCGTTTTTAGATCCTTTATATGCAACAAGGATATGACTAGCTCTGACAGATCCTCCTATTTTTTTATCCAACATTCTAGAAATTTTAAAATACTCTCCGTCAAGGTAGGGTCCATACGTTTGATCAATATTTAAATTAAAAAGCAAATTTGCATGATCAGCTGGAAGAGAGCCTTTTGGTAAATAAATTGAATCAAAACTAGACTCGGAATATTCATTAATAAACTCTTTAATATTTTTAGCAGTTGTTAAACTTGGAGTAATCTCTTCCAATTTTGACACCTGATTAAATTCTTTTGACTCTTTTAAAAATTTACTTAAACGATTTTTTACAGCTTTTTCATCTTCAAAAGAAGGTTTTTCTTCAAAAATAACATACTCAATGTCACGAGAAGAATTTACTTTAAATTCATCTTCATTATTATTAATATATTTTTTTAAGTCAGATTGTGAATAAGAGATTAATGAGTCTTCAACAGACGAATAAGGAATTTGAATGTACTCAATGTCAACATTGTCATTTTGTAATGTATATTCAAATTTACCGTCTGCTTGAGTGTAATTAACACCAGCATTAACTAAGTTTAAATATATCTGTTCATTAGATTGAGATTCGAAAATCTTTTCTTGACTTTTCCATTGCTCGTAAGCTTCTGGATTTGTTGTCTTTAGTTCAATAATTAAAGTTTTAAATTTATCTATATCGAACATTCCTGCTTCATTCAAAAATTGCGGATCTGAATTAAAAGTAGAGTTGTTTTTTAAAATATTTTGCAAATGATCTTTACCAGATTGAATTCCCGAAATTTCAAATTGTTGTCTTAAAATTTCAGATCTTAACCTTTGATTCCAAACATTATTTACAGCAATCATTCCCTGTTGATTGTAGTTTCTTTCTAAAAAGTCAACTTGCCCTCTAAAGTCTTCTATTAATACTTCCTCACCATTAATAACACCTACTGGTTGTTGAGCTTGATAACCTTTACCGTCAAAAACACCAGAAATTACAAATGCAAACAGAGCTAAACCTATCACAATAATTAAAAAAATAGATTTAGATCGAATTTGTCCTAGAATAGCCATAATTTTTTTTTTGTAGCAAACGAAAATACAATATACTTAGGAATTAAAAAAAGTTAAACTCTTAAAATTAATCTTCAATAATTAATTCAACAATCTCAATTTTTGAGCTTGACACATTAATGATTTTAAACATCAAGTTATTATAAAATATTTTATCATCATTTTCGGGGATTTTCTCATTCAAACTAATAATAAATCCACCCAAAGTTTCGTATTGTTCACTTACAGGAATATTTAATTTAAATTTTTGATTTAAATAATCAATTTCCACCCTTGCTGATAATCTAAAGTAATTATTTCCTAATTTTTTTTCTAGATGTTTTGGAGAATCATGTTCATCCTCAATTTCACCAACTAGTTCTTCAATTATATCTTCAACAGTTATAATGCCAGACGTTCCTCCGTATTCATCAATAACAACCGCGACACTCTTTCGTTTTTTAGTTAAAAGATTTAATAAGTCATTAATAAACATAGATTCAGGTACAAATTCAATCGAAATTATTAGTGATTTAAATTTTTTAAAATCCTTAAACATATGTTGAATACTTATATAGCCAACAATATTATCAATATTTTCATGATGAACTAATATTTTTGAAAGGCCTGTGTTAATAAAAATTTCTTTCAATTTTGAAGGAGTTACGTACCTGTCAACCGAAACTATTTCAGCTCTAGGAATCATTATTTCTCTAGCTCTTACCTTAGAAAATTCTAAAGCTTTTTGAAAAATTTGAATTTCTGAATCTAACTCCATTTCATTATCAGCACCTATCTCTTGATTAATATAATCTCCCAACTCATCTTTACTAAATACCATTTTTAATTCATCTTTTTTAGTTTTAAAATACTTATTTAAAACACTATCAGAAATCGAATTAAATACAAAGGTTAATGGTGAGAATAAATAATAAAAAATAAAAGCTGGAAAAGAAAATAATTTAAAAAGTCTATTGGCGTAAATTTGAAAAAAAACTTTAGGCAAAAATTCAGCAGTTATTAAAATAACAAGAGTAGAAATCAATGTTTGATAAAAGATATATTTAAAATCAATTGAAGTTTCATTAATAAGTTCAGGAAAAAAAACATTAATAATTAACCTTCCTGAGTATATACCGTAAATAACTAAAGCAATATTATTACCAAGTAACATTGTGGTAATAAATTTTGAGGGATTTATGGTAATTTTTTTAATAAAAAAAGAAACTAAACCTTTTTGTTTTTTTTCTATTTCTAAAAAAATTTTGTTGGTTGAAACAAATGCAATCTCCATGCCGGAGAAAAAGCCTGAAAAAACAATAGAAATAAGAATAACTAAAAAATGATTATCCATTAAATCTATTTTCTTCTGTTTTTAAATTTAATTCTGTAGTGTCTGCGAAACAAAAACATTCCAAATGAAAATATAGCCAATATTAAAAAAATATTGCTTTTTTGAGATGAATTGTCACCAAAAAAATATTCAAATATTGAAACAAAGGAAATGACTAAATATATGTATTCTGAAATTCTTCTGTAATTGTTCATAAATTCATTAATTATCTTCAACTAATACTTTACCGTCGAGTTTTCCTGTGTTAAATATAGTAAATGATCTATTAGCATCTAATCTTGTAGCTGCAATATCATAATCAATATTTTTAAATGTAAATTTTTTTTCTGTGAACAACCATTCTTGGTCAGGATCCCAAAACAATTGACTTGTTTTGAGTTCAGAACCGTCATAATTATTAATAATTACATTTCCTTTCATGTCAACAATATTAGTTTTATTATACATTATTGCATAATCAGAAGTAACATTTGTTTCATTATTATCTTTATCAAAAAATGTTATTTTAATTCCATTTGGAAATTCTGAATAAGGAAAAATTTTATTGGTAAAATCTTTGTTTAAGCTAGAGTAAAGAATAGCTTTAACTTTTGCAGAATCAGTATATATTAATTTTAAATTTTCAGTAATACCTACGGGTAAAGTGTTTTTGCTATTTATGTTTTGTATTTCTTGAAAATTATCTTCACACGAAAAAAGAAAAAAAAATACTAAAAATCTTAAAAAATTCATCAGTTCAATGAAGGTACGGTAACTGATTTACCTATCCAACATTTAAAAGAAATTGTTTTACCACTCATTGCTTCACTAAAAATATCAGTTTTAGATGGTGCTCGTCCCTCATAGCTTATAGCTGTTTTATTAGCAAGTTTTCTTACAGAGGCATCGACAGAAGCTGCTTTTTTTGCTTCTTTCAAAGCAAGCCAATAAATGGACCTTTTTTCGAACTGAGTTTTACCACAATTATTTGCACTACTAGCATACAAATTAGCAATAAGCAAATATGCTCTTCCCATGGAAGGTTGAAATACTAAAGCTTTATTAGCATATGTTCTAGATTTTGAGAATTGTCCAGATTTCTTGAACTTAATTGCAATTTTATAAAGTGTTTTAGCTTTCTTCAAATTGTCAGTTTCTAAATCAATAGATTCATTGTAATATTGTATTGCTAATTTAGTATCTCCTTTTTTATCATTTAACAACCCTAAATAATATGCTGAATTTGCAGAAGGATTTAATTCGTGTAAAGCTTCAACAAGCTCAACGAATAATGGGTCATCTGAGCAATCTTTACTATCCATTCTACTAGCAGCTCTGTTTAGCCAAACTGAATCTGACTTAAATTTATCAAAGTTTTTTCTGTATAATGGAATTAAGTTTTCACAGGTAGATTCCTTTGCAATTATAGCATTAAGATTGTTTAAATAAGTATTACAAGCAACCATATTAACTTCATAAACCTTCTTGTTTCTAACCTCTCTAGATGTTAATGGATCACTATTATTTTCTTTTTGTAATAGTTTATCCAACTTAGATGTATAAGCTCCCATCTCAAACTCAAATTTTTCAGTTAATTCTTCATACTTATCAAAAACCTGCTCTAGGGATACATCATTATTACCATCTTTGTATAGTCTAAAGTATATTTTAAAATAATTGTATAAACCTTTTGGAGATTTAAAACTTTTCGAGTCTTTTTTAAATGCCTGGTCGTATATTTCAAATATCTCACTATCCTCAGCCAATTTGTAATCAATCATAGTTTGAGCTTTTATAGCTAGAATCTTACCAACCTCACTCACTCCTCTTTTATTTTTAGGAAAATAGGTTAACCATTCACCGTATAGATTAACTAAATCATTTTTATATTTTTGTTTAACATCACCATCAGATGTTTTTATAAAAGATTTCAGCATTCTTTCACCTAAAACATAAACTGCAGAATTTATATCAGGACACTCACTTTTTAAGTCTAGCCAAGGCTGATATGCTTCTTTGTAGTTTTTAACTTTAGCATACTCTGCGAAAATTGAAAGGTTTGAAAAACATTCTTCTTTTGACTGAGAAAAAGTAGTTAAAGAAATTAAGAATATAAGACTAAAAAATATAACTTTTTTCATTGTGTTTTATTACATATTATTGATGAAATCAAAAACGATGCCCAATTTATTAATTGTATTTGTTTTTTACAAACCAAAGATCACTTAAAGACATACCCAGTCTAACACTAAAAAAGTTTTCTTGAATTAAACCTGCGTTTGTAGTTCCTCTTTTACCAACTTCAAATCCCAAATTAATACTTGAAAATCCTTGAAAAGGGATTCCGAATCCAAAATTAAACCCGACCTCTTTAATTGACTGATTGTCTATGTGAAGACCTGAGTCTTCAATTCTAAAACCTCCTCTGTAAACAAGTCTACTGAAAAAACTGGTAAAAGAATCATATTTAGGTATATAAAAACCGCCCATTGATAATTTAGAACCTTTTTTAAATTCAACATTATCAAGATCAAATAATTTATTGTTTAATCCTCCTCCTTCAACTAACTTATACTCAGCTCCTAAAAACCATTTAGTATCGACTCCAAATCCTAGTCCAAATGTTTGAAATTTAGGAACTGTAATTTCTGTTTTTTCTAAATTCAATGCACCTAAATCTATTTGTTCTTCATCACCACCATACTGATTGGTTAATGAATATGTAGATAAAGTTTGAGTATTATTAGAAGTCAACTCAAATTTTTGACTAGATACATATGTGGCATGTAATGTTAATTTATTTGAAATTTTTTCTCTGTACATTAGAGAATAAACATTATTTAAACCACTTAAAGATGAATTACTCTCAAGTCTGGTAGCTAACTCAACATCTTCTAAAAATCGAGTAGTTATATGATTTAAATTTCCGAATTCATAATTAGTTGTTAGTCCAACGCTTATCTTATTAAAAAGTTTGAAACCAAAAGATAAAAAAGCAGTATTAACACCACCCTCTCCTCTGTATCTATCTATAACATTTGGAATAACAGTCTCATCTGTACTTTCTAAAAGATAACCTACTGAAGTTTGTGGGATTACACCAAAAGCAAATGTAAAGTGTTTAGTTGGTATTGCAACGGCTAAATAATTAACATTAGAGCTGTTTGAGTTCTCATTAGCATTTTCAGACTTAAAAGTTAAATTGTCATAAGTTATTCCTAGCGAATAATTAACTCTCTTTAATTCAGATAAAGAAGCAGGATTTGTTAAATTTAAATTAATACTATCTGAATAAACACTTAATCCGCCCATTGATCTGTTATCAATAGAACCTTTAAAAGTACTAGTACCAACCCCATAAAAAGAATAGGGCGATGAAGTACCCGATTGAGAATAAGTATTTAAAGTGATAACTAAAAATAAAATAGTATATAAAAGTTTTTTCATTATTTAATATTATCCTCTAAAAGATAGTTTAATCCTTTAAGAAGGAAATTTTGATCAGCAAAGATGGTATTTTTTATCTTCTTGAGCAAAAAATTAGAATCACCTCCTGTTAAAATTATCTTAATGTTTTTAAACCTTTCTTGATACTGATTAATTATACCATTAATTTCTGAGATAACCCCGTGTACAACACCTGAGTTGATTGAACTATTTGTATCATCACCAATTAATTTATAGTCTAGATTAATTGTTGACAAAGGAAGTTTAGATGTTTGCGAATTTAATGATTTAAATCTCATTTGAATTCCAGGTGAAATTCCACCTCCTAAATACTCGTTTTCACTGTTTTTAAAATCATACGTAATACAAGTTCCTGT
>JGI26115J46592_1000130_pt1 | contig 18486 bp, 25 predicted proteins | sample AOAMet1_07_M0_10_2_FD_46592 | JGI IMG/M metagenome (IMG submission 46592)
AATTTTTAAATTATGAATAAAACATTTCTATCATTAGTTATTATTTCATTAATAACTATCAATTTTTCATTTGCTTTTCAAACTTCAAAAGCTAAAAAATTTGCTAAATCAATTACAGAAAAAGAATTAAGCGAACATCTTTATACTTATGCTTCTGATGAATTTGAAGGTAGAGATACTGGTGCACCAGGTCAAAAAAAGGCTGTAGAATATATTAGAAATTATTACAAATCAATTGGAATTGAACCAGGAGATTTAGAAGGGGATTACTTTCAAGAAATGACTCTGACAATGAGAGGAAGAAGAGGTCAGAAACCCAAAACTGTAGAAACTGAAAACGTAATAGCAATTATTAGAGGATCTGAAAAACCAGATGAATATGTTGTTATAACAGCACATTTAGATCATGTTGGTATTACTGACGGCGAAATCTATAATGGTGCTGACGATGACGGTTCAGGAACTGTTGCTTTATTAGAAATTGCTGAAGCTTTCAAAAAAGCTGCTGATAAGGGTAAAGGACCTAAAAGATCAATTGTATTTTTACACGTAACAGGTGAAGAAAAGGGATTACTTGGATCTGCTTATTATGCAGATAATCCTGTTTATCCATTAGCAAACACAGTTGTAAATTTAAATGTAGATATGATTGGAAGAATAGATCCCACAAGAAGAGAAAAAAACAGAGATTATATTTATTTAATTGGATCCGACCATGACAGTGTTGATTTACACAATTTATCAGAACAAACTAATGCTGAATCTGTGAATATGACACTCGATTATAGATTTAATGATAAAAATGATCCTAATAGATTTTACTACAGAAGTGATCACTATAATTTTGCAAAAAATGGTATTCCAATTATATTTTACTTTACCGGAACACACGCAGATTATCACCAGCCAAGTGATACACCAGACAAAATTGAATACGATTTACTGGAAATGAGATCAAGACTAATTTTCTACACTGCTTGGAATATAGCAAACAGAGATAAAAGAATTGTAGTTGACCCTAAGCCCGAAAAAACATCTTTTTCTATTTCTGAGGATGATCTTAAAAAGTTTCACGGCTTATATGCTTCCGATTTGATGCCTCTTAAGTTTGAAGTTTACACCAAAGATGGAAACTTAGCTATGAATCCTGTTGGAATGGATCAAGAATTAGTACTTGAAGCTACATCAAAAAACACTTTCAAACAAGAAATTGCAGGAATGGAAGTTACTTTTGACAAAGGATCTATGAAGTTAAAAATGCAGGGTAGAGAAATTAGCTTTAAAGCTGTCCCCTCTACTCCAAAAGATTCTAAAGCAACTGATATTGAATAAAATTCGAATTATATTTATAACAATAAAAACGTCCTTCATGGGCGTTTTTTTTATGAAAAAATATCATTTAGAACTCCGGCTAAAGTTGATCCAGCTTTAAATAATTTATGTTTTATAAAAGGAATTTTACGATTTATATAATCTTTTTCAATATTAATAACATTCTTTATTTCAGGGTATAATATTTTAACATCTTGATGAGTTTCATAAACCCATTCATCAGGGCTTAATGAAAAATCAACTTCATTCATTAACATTAACTCATCTGATATCTGAAGATAATCCATATTTAAATATTCAATAATATGGATATCCCAAACAATATGAAAATTTGTAGGCTTTCCTAAAAAGGAAAGTTTTATGTCATTACCTCCCCTGTCCTCAAACATACCAGTATGTAATGGCTGGTGAATGTCTCCAACTAAATGGATTAAAAATTTTAAATAAAAAGATTTAGACTCTTTACTTGATTCAGGATTTTTTAAAACTCTAATACACTCTTTTAAAGTCGTTACTATATCACCTTTTGGATTTTTTTGAATATCCGAATATTCTTTATCTAAAGGCATATTGACATAATGCCATGGACTGTATTTCTTATATAAAGGATCTGATTTTATTTCATCAGCCCAAGTACTAGCACTAGCCAAAGATTCACCATCTAACAAATCATTTACTATAAGCTTAACATTAGAGTTAAGTTTTCTTTCAGCAATTTCTCCAACAACCTTATGTCCAATACTTCCCCAAACAATAGAATAATCAAATGAATTGAAAGAAGAAAAAATAAAAAATATTAGAAAAAGAAAATAGATATTAAAATTTTTCATAAAGAATTAAATTTATTTCTGTTTTTAAAAAAATCAAATCCAAATTTTAAAAAAACAATAATTAAAATTATAAAGGCAATTACATGAAATTTTTCCGGATCTGCACCTTCAAAATCTCCTCTGATCCTTGCCAAATAAGTCACTAAAAAAACTATGCCAACATAATAGAAATATACTAAATGGTAATTAATTCTATTAATTTTGTTAATTATAAAAGGATAAATAATAATCATCATATAAGCTATTGCACCACCTGTAATTTTTACAGGGATAATTGGCAACTCATTTAAATAAACTGACATAGCTAAATAACCAAAATGAATCACGTGTAAAATTCCAAAAATCAACACTATTTCCTTTAGTTTATTAAGATTTTTATTCCTAATTAATGAAATATAAAAAACATAAAAACAATACAAATAAATAAGTAATGATAATCTGCCAGAATATCTTGCAGAATATCTAAAAACGTCACCAAAATTTTCTTTGTATAAGTAGGAAAATAAAAAAATCAATAATTCAGTGAATATTCCTAGAAAAAGTAAAGTATTGAATGTTATTTTTTTTTGCATTTCGATTAAAATTAATGAAAAATAATATGAATTAATATCAAACTAATTAAAAGACACCATCCCAAAATTTTATTTTTTTCCGATGAAATATGAATCAGTTTAAATACATTTTTAATTCGATTGAGATTAAAAATAATGGCAACAAAGAGTCCAGAAAAAATAACCCAAAAAGCTCTAAGGAAATAATTCATATCAGGGAACAAAAATTGAAGAACTATATTTAAAGGCAGAGTTAAAAGAAATGCAATTAAAATTGATTTTTTAGAGGGTTTTAAAAGTATAACAGCACTACATATTAAAACTACAACACCACAATTAATATAATATCTAAGATTATTTAGAGTATGTGTAAAAGCAGAATCAGGATCATCAAATTTTAAATAAAGTAATATCATTGCCATCAGAAGAGCTGTAAATAAACTAAAAACAATCGCTCTTCTGCCAGATCTTATCTTTTGAAAATCATTAGCCTTTTTATTAATATATTTTGAATATATGTCAACTGACCACAAAGTAGCTAATGAATTAAATGTCGAATCAACAGTACTCATAAGTGAAGCAAACAAACCACATAAAACTACCCCTTTTAAACCTATTGGCAAATAAGTTTTAACTAAATATGGAAATGCTAAGTCTGGTTCAGCTAAACTGTCTCCCAAAATTCCATACAAAGCAATTCCAGGAATTACTATTATTACAGCCATTAAATATTTAATTAATCCTCCTATCATTAATCCAGATTGAGCATGAGAAACACTTTTTGCCGCAAGGGCTCTTTGCATTACAGTCTGATTAGCACACCAATAATTAATATTTAAAAAAAATAATCCAAGCAAATGAGTCCATGGTAGAGTAGAATGACTAGCTGGTAGATGAAGATGCATTTTTTCAGGTGTTTTAACATATAATTGTTCCCACCCACCTAATTGATTAACAGCAATAAAACACACTACAATCCCGCCAATAAGTAATATAGAAAATTGAATTATATCAGTTTTAACAACAGCATTCAGTCCTCCTAAATATGTATAAATCGCTGAGAATATCCCTAAAATACAAATAAGTATTGCTATTCTTAAAATTCTATTTTCATGTAGAAAAGAAAGCTGTTCTCCAAAGACCATTTCCGCAGCATATGCTCCCCAAAAAAGAGCAGCTCCAAGTGTAATAGTAGAAAATAACGCAATATTGCTTAATGAATAGAAAAGGGCAATTTTATCTCCTAACTTTATTTTTATAAATTGTGTTATTGTTGTAATTCTTTCTTTTAAAAAAAGGGGAACAAAAATAAATGTGGCAATTAAAATACCCTGAACAGCATTAATTTCAAGATTCGCCTGAGCTAGTCCATATAAATATGCAGATCCCATCATACCAAGAAATTGATAACCTTGAATGTTTGTAGCAATTGTGGACAACGCAACTGAATACCATTTAAGGTTTCTATTGCTAAGAAAATACTCGTCAGCTGTACTTTTTTTATTAACCTTTCCTTTAATTGCCACCAAAAAAATTAAAATAAAATAGAATATAACTATAGTAAAATCTATCATAAATATTTATTTTCTTAATCCGTTTCCTAAAGGACTATCTGGATTCGATTTAGGTACTCTGTTAAATTTTTTTGAAAAATGAATATTATTGAATTTTGGTAAAACATATTTAGCAAATAATTCACATTCATCTTGATGGGGATATCCAGATAGAATAAATGATTTTATACCCATATCTACATATCTCTTTAATTTATTGTAAACCTGATCTGGATCTCCAACAATTGCAGCTCCACATCCAGATCTAGCTAATCCTATTCCAGTCCAAAGGTTAGATTCTACATAATAATCTTTATCAGATCTTGTTCTTAGTGAAGATTGCATTGAAACTCCTAGTGATTTTGCATCCTGAGCTCTGTTTTTAATATCCTCACCTTTTTCAAAATCTAAATTTGAGATTAATTTATTAGCATAATCTTTAGCTTCTTTCTCTGTCTCTCTTACAATAACGTGAACTCTAAGTCCAAACTCAACTGTTCTATTATAAACAAGTGCCTTAGTTTTCATATTGGATATCAGAATTTTTAATTTATCCTCGGTATCTGGCCACATTAAATATACATCACAATGCTCAGCACACAAATCAACTCCATCTGGTGAATAACCACCAAAATATAGTAAAGGACCACCATTTTCTTGAAAAGGCTTAACTGGTGCCGATGGTAAATTAATATTATAAAAATCTCCCGTAAAGTTAATTTCGTCCTTTGTCCAAGCTTGTTTTAATATTTCTATAACTTCTCTTGATCTTGCGTATCGCTTTGAAGATTCAAGATTACTTCCTGGTAAATTAGAGGATATTATATTTATTGTAAGTCTTCCTTTTAAAATATGGTCTAACGTTGCTATAGCTCTGGCTAACATTGGAGGGTGAACCTCACCACACCTTATTGCTGCAAGAAAATTTATTTGTTTAGTTAAGGTGGCCATTGCAGAAACATATGTCAGAGTATCTTGACCTACTTGATAAGATGAAGGACATAATACATTAGTATAACCTAACTTATCTGCTGTTTTAATAATTCTTGATGTATTTTCCCATGTGCTTTTATACTTTGGATTTCTTGATCCTAAAACGTCATCATCTCCATCACATATGGGAGCAAACCAAGAAATTTCCACATCATTTATCATAATATTTTATTTTTTTAAACATTAAAGCATCCCAAGCAAGTAATTCAATTTGATTAGATGAAATTCTTGGTTTCGTATTTAGATTAGAAAACTCTAAACTGTATTCTGTTAAATTATTAAAATTATAATTTATTAAACTATCAGACATGTTTAAAATAATTAAATATGTTGTTTTAAGTCCAACTCTTTGATAAATAAATATGTTTTGATGATTAGGGTCTAAATCAAAATAATGTCCGTAAATAAGATCTTTTGACTGTTTTCTAATCTGTAAAAGTTTTCTGTAAAAATGAAAAATCGAATCTTCATTATTCAAGTCATTTTCAACGTTGATTCTATCATGATTTGGATTAGATAAAAACCAATTATTATTTCCATTACTAAAACCTCCCTTCGTGCCGCTGCTCCACTGCATTGTTGTTCTGGAATGATCTCTTGATGTTTTATTTAGATGCAATATATATTCTTTTTTACTTATTCCTGAACTTATTGCTTTACTTAGATTTCCTAGAACTTCTAAATCATCAAACTGAGTTAGCTCGGAAAAATTATAGTTTGTCATACCTATTTCTTCACCTTGGTATAGAATAGGTGTTCCTCTTTGAGTTAAAGTTAGCATAGCTAGCAATTTTGCAGATTTAATTCTATAGTCCTTATCATTTCCATATTTACTTACACTTCTTGGATTGTCATGATTATTTAAAAAAACTGTAGGCCAGTGAAACTCATCTACACTAGACTGAGTGTTAAATAATTTTTTTAATTGAGCTAAATTCCATTTGTTTTGAATCCAATTTTCACGACCAATTCTAATAATATCAAATAAAAAAACTAAATCTAGTTCCTCTTCTCTTTCATCAGATAATTGGATCATTGTATCCTCACTAATACCAAATGCTTCACCAATTGAAAGAATATCATATTTAGAAAGAACCTTTGAATTCATTTCTTTCAAAAATTCATGTAGCCTTGGTCCTGAAGCATATACTTTCTCTGGATTTAAAAGTTCTTTTTTTGATAAGTTATTAAAATCTTGATCTTTGGAAATAAAAGGGATAACATCCATTCTAAAACCATCAATTCCTTTATCTAACCAAAACTTCATAACATCATAAACCTCTTCTCTAACTTTATTATTTTCCCAATTTAAATCAGGTTGTTTTTTTGAAAAATAATGCAGATAATAATCATTAGAAATTGGATCTTTTTCCCAAGCAGAACCTCCAAAAAAAGAAGTCCAGTTATTTGGAGGAGAGTTTTTATCACCAGCTTTCCAAATGTAATAATCTCTATACTTATTGTCTTTTGAAGATTTACTTTCAATAAACCAATTATGCTCATCACTGGAATGATTTACAACTAAATCTATGATTAATTTCATTTTTCTAATATGTATTTCATTTAGTAACAGATCAAAATCCTCCATAGTTCCGAATTCTTCCATTACTTTCTTGTAATTTCTTATATCGTATCCATTATCGTCGTTAGGAGAATCAAAATGAGGGCTAATCCATATTATATCAATCCCTAATAATTTTAAATAATCTAACTTTAAAATTATTCCTTTAATGTCCCCTATTCCGTCGTTATTAGAATCATAAAAAGATCTTGGATAAATCTGATACACAACTTGTTCCTTCCACCACTTTCTAATCATGTTTTTTTCTTACTTGACATTCTACATTTCTGACTACAATAAATAACATTATCCCAGTTTTTTTCCCATTTTTTTCTCCATGAAAATGGAAAATTACAAATAGGACAAGTTTTTTGAGGAAGATTATATTTTTTCATTAATTAAACAAAGGATGTTCATCTGGCCATGGCACTATTGAATTAGTTATTTTGTTGTAAGGCATTTGTGCATCAACTGATTTTAAATATTTTGTTAAAACATTAGCTAGTAACTGAGATTTTGAAGTGTTTACAGAAATTAAATTATTATTTTCAGAAATATCCTTCTCCAAATTATACAGTTCAATGATTTGAGTATCATGAAAATAAATAAATTTCCATTTACCCTGTCTGACCGCACTGTAACTACCTATTCCAGGTCCAATTGGTCCCCACCAATTAGGATAATGCCAAAACAATGGCTTTTTTTCAACAGTTTCGTTGTTTAACAGAGGAACAAAACTTTGACCATCAATATTTTGTACAAAACTACTTTCTTCACATTTTGTAAATTCTAAAATTGACGGAAAGAAATCGTCAATTATAACTGGGTGATTAATTTCTCTAATATTAGTTTTATGAAATGGTGAATAAACAATCATAGGAACTCTTATACCTCCCTCATATATTGATCCTTTTCCACTTTTTAAAGGATAATTATGATTATGCTTTTCTCCCTCTCTAGCAACAGCACTCAAGCCTCCGTTATCAGACATAAATACAACAATTGTATTTTTTAGAACATCCTTATTTTCAAGCTCTTTTAAAACAACACCTAATGCATGGTCCATACTTTCTACCATTGAAGCATATTTAATTTCTGAGTTTTTTAAACCAATATTTTTATATTTTTCAACAAAACGATTATCCTCCATTAATGGTGCATGAACATTATATAAAGAAAAATAAAGAAAAAAAGGAGACTTTGAATTAATGGGTTTTTGTAATTTTTCTAAAACTTCTTCACTTAAAGCTTGAGTTAGAAAAATGTCTTTTCCATGATATTTTTCAAGTCCTGGAACTGCCCATATTTTATTTTTCGAATTATTATTTCCAAAATTATCTACACCCAAATAACTTTGAGGAGCACCAGCAGCGTGACCTGCTATATTAATGTCAAAACCAATATTTAATGGATTTGAAGATGGATATCCAATTGCACCAAGATGAGCCTTTCCTGCATGAATAGTATAATATCCATTGTCTTTTAAAATTTGTGGAAGTGGAGTAGCATAAATTGTATTTGAAATCGAATCCAAAGTTGACAGTCCATTATAATTCCAATCAGGAAACTCAAAAATTTTGTGATTAATTTCTGCTGGTTTTTTTTTATTAGGATTCAGAGTCCAATTGGTAACTCTGTGCTTTGCAGCATTCATTCCTGTCATCAAACTTATTCTTGATGGTGAACAAACTGGAGTTGCATAAGCATTAGTGAATTTCACGCCCATATTAGCTAATATTTCCATATTAGGTGTATTGTAAAGCCTATTGAATTTAGTTTCGTTCTTCCAAAATGAAACGGAAGTATCCTGCCATCCTAAATCATCTACCATAAACAAAACTATGTTAGGCTTACTAATTTCATTTGAGGAATTACAAGAAAGAAATAAAAAGGTAGTTAAAACAAAAAATGATCTTAATAATGTCATCATAACAATATACAAAAATGAAAAAAAATATACATGTTAAGCTAGCTTAACATTATTTTTATATATTTGTAAAGTTAACTTAACACATAAATATAAAATGAAACTTAAAATACTAAGAATTATGGCAATAATAACAGGATTAATTGGAACAACTTTATTTAATAGATTTATGGAAGGAGGAGCACTTTTTATGTCTTTTGTTCTTATTTGTTTAATAATATCATTTTACTTCACTGTAAAATCTATTTTTAATATAAAATCAAATATTGAAATTTCTAGAAAAATGCTTAAGCATATAAAGGATAGTGGCTCACTTGGACTAGCTTTAGGTGTTATGGGTTCATTTATAGGACTTATAACTGCTTTTGATGTTCTTGAAGCAACTGGAGAAGCGAATCCTTCAGTAATAGCTGGAGGCTTAAAAGTTGCCTTGCTATCAACTCTATTTGGACTATTTACTTATTCCGTTTCTAAATTTTCAATACTTATACTTCGAATTATTCAAAAATAAAATTATGTTATTATCAAAAAAAGAAATATCAATTTTAATTGAGATTGTATATTCAATTGTATTTGCATTAATATTTCTTCCATATTTTTATGAAAATCAAGAGAAAAATCTAATATTAATGGATGGTTTAGTTGAAAAAATAATTCAAATTATNATATGTACAGTAATCTATTTTGCTATTGCCTATTCTGTATTAGAGGTTGCTTTTAAAAAAAAGGAAACTAGAGATGAAAGAGATGATATGATAAATTCAAAATCGTATAAATTAGGTTATTTACTATATGAATTTTCCTTATTCATTTTTATTGGATATGTATGTTCTAAATTTCAAAATAAAGAATTATTAAATTTAACTGGAAACATTGAATTATATAGTAGTTTTCAATTAACAGATGCTGGAATTATCTTTATTGTTCTTGTTCTACTTGCATTTATATCAGTTATAAAATCAATATATCAATTTTACTTATATAGAACCGTTTAAAATGATATTAAAAAACAACTTGAAAGAAGTTAGACAAAACAAGGGTTTAACTCAAGAAGAACTAGGAGCAAATGTTGGAGTCAGTAGACAAACAATTATTTCGATTGAAAGATACAGATATAAACCTACTCTAGAGCTGGCTATGAAATTAGCTGAAAAACTTAATATTAAAATTGAAAAATTATTCTATTTTGAACAAGAATAGTTTTAGAACTAAATATTGTGAAATCTGTAAAATAGATTATTCTACAATGTATAGAATTCAATTTCAACCAACTAAAGAATGGGTTTTTTCTTGTAAAAATTGTCTTAGCATTGTAAAAAAAGATAATAAGTTTTACAGATATGGAGGCACTTGGAAAAAATAAGATTTGGTTTTTCTCAAATGTTTTAATTGTCATATCTTTAAAACATGTTAAAAACCAAAGAGGTTGAGTTTAATTATGATAATCAAATGTTTTTCAAGTTTCAGAACATTGATTTAAATAGTAATGAAAACTTATTAATTATTGGTGAATCAGGTGTTGGAAAAACTACACTAATGCATCTTCTTGCAGGACTTTTAAAATCAAATTCAGGATCAATTAAATTGTTTGATAAAGAACTTAATCAGATGTCGTCTTATCAACTAGATAGTTTTAGAAAAAATAATATCGGAATAGTATTTCAAAGACCACATTTTGTTAACTCTCTTACTGTAAAAGAAAATCTTCAACTTGCCCAATATATAGCTAATAAAAATGATAATACTAGAATTGAAAGCATACTCAAAAACTTAAATATTTTTGAGAAGTCTNANAAAAAAACAAATCAATTAAGTCAAGGTGAAAAACAAAGAGTTTCAATTGCTTTGGCAATTGTCAATTCTCCTAAGTTAATTTTAGCAGACGAACCTACNTCTAGTTTAGATGANAATAATTGTTCTAAGGTTATTAAACTTCTAAAAAAACAAGCTACAGATTTTGGAGCACAATTAATAGTTATAACTCATGACAGTAGATTGAAAAAACATTTTAAAAAATCGATTGAACTGTGAATATATTTAAATTAAGCATAAAAAATATTTTTAATAAACCACTAAGCTCATCTATAAGTTTAGCGCTATTAGTTCTTGGTGTTGGAATAATATCTCTTTTACTTCAGCTAAATACATTGATAAAAGATCAAATGGATAATAATTTGAGAGGAATTGATATGGTTGTCGGAGCAAAAGGAAGTCCTCTTCAACTAATTCTGTCATCTGTTTACCATATTGACTCTCCAACAGGAAATATTTCTCTTGCTGAAGCTGAGACAATAAGTAATAACAGAATGGTAGGTTCAAGTATTAAAATTCTTTATGGAGACAATTATAAAGGTTTTAGAATTGTTGGTGCTGAAAAAAAATTTATTGAACTATACAAAGGCGTGATTAAAGAAGGAAAAGATTGGGATAACCCGTATGAAGTTTTAGTCGGTTCTAAAGTATATGAAAAATTAAAAATCAATTTAGGTGATGAGCTAATTAGCTCTCATGGACTAAGAGAAACAGGTCAATCCCACGATGAAGGAACTTTTAAGGTTGTAGGATTATTAAAACCTTCAAATTCTGTAATTGATCAATTAATTATTACATCTCCTCAAAGTGTTTGGGATATCCACGAAACTCATGATCACGATGAACATGAAAATGAAAATGAACATGAACATGAACATGAACATGATAATAGAGAAATAACTGCAATGCTAATAAAATTCAAAAGCCCAATGAATATTATTCAATTTCCTAGGCAAATAAATGAAAATACTAATCTTCAAGCAGCAGTTCCATCTTATGAAATTTCAAGATTATTTAAACTTTTTGGATTTGGAATTGAAACTTTAAGTTATTTAGCGTATTTAATTATAATTGTTTCCGGGTTCAGTTTATTTATTAACTTATTTAATTCAATGCGTGAAAGAAAATATGAAATGGCACTTATTAGGACATTGGGAGCTTCAAGATTTCAATTATCAACAATGATTATTTTTGAAAGCCTAGTTCTAACAATTTCAGGATTTATATTAGGATTACTGTTTAGCAGATTTGGAGTGATGTTCGTATCTTCACTAATGGAAGAAAGTATAAATTACAACTTAAATTCATTGAAAATTTTGAATGAAGAATATTGGCTTTTAGGATTATCTGTTCTCATTGGTGTTGTATCGTCTTTAATTCCAGCTATTCAAGTTTATAAAATGAACATTTCAAAAATATTAGCAGATGCATAAACTAACTTTCATAATTATTTTATTTATTTCAAGCAGTTTGTATTCTCAAGTAGAAATTGACTGGCTTAAACTAAGAGATGTTTATTATAAATCTGAATATGCTGAAGATGTTTATGGTTATGTTCAAATTCCATATTTTGGAGAAGCAGTTGAACCTTTAGACAATAAAGAGGTTGTAATTACTGGTTATATGCTTACTCTATCACCTGACGAAGGTGTGTTTGTTCTTTCTGAGAACCCTTATGCTGATTGTTTTTTCTGTGGTTTTGGAGGGCCTGAATCAGCTATAGAATTGAGATTGAAACCAGGCTATGATGATTTCTTAATGGATGAACTTGTTATTGTTACAGGAACTCTAAGATTAAAAAGAGAAGATGTAAGTAGTGGCGTTTATATTATGGACAATGCTACTGTTGTCAAAAAAGAAGATTAAAAATACCAATATTTAATGAAAAAGTATATTATAACCTTGATAGGCTTTCTAATAATTAACTTTGGTGGTTTAGCCATTGGCCAAGTTTGGACAGGTGATGGTGTAACATCAGAATGGTATACATCACTAAATCAGGCCCCTTGGACTCCACCAGGATGGGTATTTGGACTGGCTTGGACATCAATTGCAATCACTTTTTCTTTATTAATGACTTCGTCTTATTTAAATAATAATATAAAATCATTAAAACTATTCATCCCCTCGCTATTATTAAATATTATATGGAATCCTGTGTTCTTTGGATTACAATGGGTTTGGATAGGTTTAGTTGTTTTGTTGTTATTATCTTATTACATATATAAAATAATTGATTTAAATCGTAAAATATATGGTTGGAAAATTGCATGGTTAGGGCTACCCTATTTCATTTGGCTTATGGTTGCAATGTCTCTAGACATTTATATATCATTAATGAACTAATTATCTCTTTTATTTAATATATTTATCTGAAATATATACATATGAAAAATTCAATTTTATCCATAGCTATTTTAATAATAACATTAATTAGCTCAACAGAATTAACAGCGCAAAAATTCAAAAGCTTAGATAAAAGCCCAATGGATGCGACTGCTTTTCCAAATAGTTATAAAATCTCAGATAAAATTGTAAAGGTAATATATAGTCGTCCACAATTAAATGGAAGAGATTTAGTAAAATTAGCACCACCTGAAAAAGTTTGGAGAACAGGAGCAAATGAAGCTGCTGAAATTACTTTTTATAAAGATGTTATTTTCGGAGGAAAAGCATTAAAAGCAGGGACTTATTCTCTATTCACAATACCTTCTTTAGAGGGAGATTGGACAGTAATTATCAACAGAGCAAGAAATATTTGGGGATCATATTATTATAAGCAGGATCAGGATGTTATTAGAGTTTCTGGTAAAACCTCTAAAGTAGAAGAAAATATTGAAGCTTTTTCTATNATGTTTGAAAAAGACATGACACTAAAAATGGGCTGGGGAAACACTGTCATTTCAGTATCTATAAAATAAACTATGGAAAATAAGTTCTTTTACATAATTGTTGTTATTGTTCTAATTTATTTTTTTTACAATAATTATTCAAAGTCAAAAAAAGCAATTAAAATGATAGAAAATGGAGCCAAAGTAATTGACGTAAGAACATCTAAAGAATTTAACTTAGGACATTTTAATGGTTCAGTTAACATTCCTTTAAACATAATTGAAAATAATATTGAAAAAATTAAATCATTCAAAAAAGATATTATTGTAGTATGTGCAAGTGGTGCAAGAAGTGGAAAAGCAAATAGCATCTTAAAAAAAAATGGAATTAAGTCTGCTAACGGAGGTTCTTGGTCAAGTTTAAAGTAGAATAAACAGTAATAGTAGAATTAGTTTTTTCATAAACTATGATTTAATTAATCAAACTTCTCCTTAATACTTGTAAAATATAGTGTTGCTAAAATTACGCCATCAACAACACATAGTAAATTTTCTAAGGCTGAAATTACAGGAGTGTAATAAGAGTAATCTACTGCTTCAAATAGAATAATAACAATACCCAAAACAAGTGTTGATACAAACAACTTCTTCCCAATCGGCTTAAGTTTGAACAGCATAAACAGAGAAATAAAATAAATAAATCCAATAATAAGAGAAACAATTTCTATCAATGAAAAACTTAAATCTTCATCAGCTGGGTTTACTGATTCATCAGCAATTACAATAGCAAATAAAGTAAAGATTAAAGCTAATTGAGTTAAAATGATGTTTTTGAAAATCTTTTGTGTAATCATAATAATTATTTAATATTTAAATGTAATATACAATAAAACATTCAATTCGGAATGCTAACAATTATCTAAACNTTATTANCCTACTTACGTGGATTNNNAGTTGCTGAATTAAAAGAAGAANNTATGCCTATGGTTTAATACGAATGGATGATTAAATAGCTTCTAAAGTAGTGCAGGAAAAGGTCCAGCAATTAAAGCCAAAACAACTAGAACGCCAACAGCAATATACCCATGTTTATTGAATCCTGTAATCATGTGAAAAGCCTTATAGTGTTTCTTATTTGTAATGATTTTACCGTAATTATCAAAAATCACAGTTCTATTGCTCTCAAACTGACTACTGTAGTCATATCTCCATATTTCTTTTTCTTCTAGATTTTCAACCTTTGAAGGTTTTCCATACTTTGATAGAATTAATTCTTTTGCATTGTCACTTTTAGAATACAAAGGTCTATTAATAGTTGACGAACAACTATATACTACAAAAAGAATAAAAAATGATAGTAGAAGGAGTTTTTTCATTATTCAAGAATTTTAAACAAAAAAAGTATCATAAACAACATAAATTGACAACAAAACAATTATAAAAGCCATTGAAAAATCTAACCATTTTGGAATCACTATTTTTTTAGTGTCAACTAAAAATGACCTAAGAAACATAACTCCTGTTATAATCAAAACTAATAAACCTAAATATGATATATCCATAACCCTAATATAACAATTATCTAAACCTTATTAACCTACTTCCTTTATAGAGGACTATCTTTTTTGGACTTCATTTAGGTCTTGGCATATTTTATAGTATTTTATTGTTTATATTGTTGATTAGTTATGATTATAAAAAATAAGAGTTTTTATGAAAAATTTGTTGACTGGTGGAATGATTTTAAAAAAGACAAGCCATTAATAACTGGAAGTGCTAATGATATGATTTATTCCATATCTATTTTACTTTTTGTGCTTTTAGCTGCGTTTTATGACCCCTTGTGGAGACCTTTTTTACATTACTATTTTCCAGATTCAATTCCATTAATGGATTACCAACCGTACACTCCTTAATTATTCACATATCAGACCGCTATATATCTAAACAAAAAAACCCCCGGTAACTCGAGGGCTTACTTTTGGGTGGAAGACCGGATTCGAACCGGCGACCTCCTGAACCACAATCAGGCGTTCTAACCAACTGAACTACAACCACCATTTAATCAGGCGCAAATTTATATTATTTTATCTAATATTTCTAATAAAATACTTGATATTAAAAGTTAGAAAAAAAATTCTTAAATAAGATGTATTTAATATTTATTATATTCAATATCAAATAATTATCTGTTTATGGATTTAAACTCTATATCTCTATGTTTGATGATTTTTTTTTACTTATTCGCAGGAATTAGTCATTTTAAAAATCCTAAATTTTTTCTAAAAATAACACCAAAATGGGTTTACAGACCTGATTTAGTGAACATTATAATTGGCATTATTGAAATAGGACTAGCACTTGGTCTTGTTTTAAAAACAACAAGATCAATATCTGCCATTGGAATAATACTATTATTAATAATAGTATTTCCCGCAAACTTATATCATTTACAAATTTCAATTAAAAAGAAAAAAAATATAATTGGAACAATAATTCGATTACCAATTCAGGGATTACTAATTTATTGGGCTTATATATTTATATAAGACTTTGCAGATCGTTTATCCCAATTGACTTATTAGATGTAAAACCTTCAGCATGATCTACATTTATTAACCTGCCTAAATCAGCAGATCTGTTGATCACGTTATTAATAAAATTTTTACTGCTAATCAATGTTTCAGGCTCATTACTATTTGGGTCAAAAAACTGACTGGAATATGATTTTATAGCATTAGTCTTAGTATCAATATGTCCAGAAATGTCTACTAAAAAATCAGGAATAGAATTTTTCCACTGAATGTAATGATAAACGTTTTTTGGACGCCACTCCGTTTGAGACAAACCGTTAAGTTTAGTTACAACTTTTCTTAAACCACTTAGAAAGCAAGCATTACTTACTAGATTTGCTCCTTTTGGGTGGTCAATATGCCGATCATCTTGTGCATTACACAAAACTATCTCTGGTCTGTATTTTCTTAAAATCTTAATTATTTCTAGCTGATGAAACTCATCATTAATAAAGAAACCATCTCTAAAATTTAAATTCTCTCTTGTTTCAACTCCAAGTATTTTTGAAGCAGCATTAGATTCAGAATCTCTTGTTTGAACATCTCCTCTTGTTCCTAATTCACCTCTAGTTAAGTCAATAATTCCTACTTTCTTTCCGTTGTGAATCTCCTTGGCTATTGTACCACCACATCCAAGCTCTACATCATCAGGATGAGCACCAAACGCAAGTATATCTAATTTTATATCTTTCATATTTTTTCAAAAGCTTGATTAAGATCGGCAATAATGTCTTTAGAATCTTCAATTCCAACTGAAAATCTTAACAAACCATCAAAAATACCTAAATTTTCTCTCTCTGCTTTTGTNATTTTTGAATGAGAAGTTAGTGAAGGAGAACATAATGTAGATTCTACTCCACCAAGACTCATTGCAGATTTTACTAATTTTAATTTTCTAGTAAATAATATTGCAGTATTTAAATCTGATAATTCAAAGGATAGCATTCCACCAAAACCTCTCATTTGTTTCTTAGAAAGTTCATAATCAGGATGAGATTTTAAACCAGGGTAAAAAACTGATTTAACCTTATCTACTTTAGAAAGATGTTCTGCAACAAGAGCAGCATTTTCATTTTGTTTATTTACTCTTAGAGATAATGTTTTAATACTTCTCTCCAAAAGCCAAACTGTATACTCACTTAAATTTCCACCATAATTGATTGAAGATTCAACTATTTTATTAATATTTGATTGACTTGAAGCTAATGCACCGGCTAATATATCACTGTGTCCACCCAGATATTTTGTTGCACTATGGATAACTATATTTATACCATAATCTGCTGGGTTTTGATTAATTGGACTAGAAAATGTATTATCAATTATAGAAATAAGATCGTATTTTATTGAAAGATTTGAAATAGCTTTTAGATCCATAACTTTCAAAAGAGGATTACTTGGAGATTCAATAAAAATTATTTTAGTATTATCTTTAATTTCAGTCTCATAATCATCAATTAAAAAACTATCTACAAGACTGTATTCAATATTAAACTTGTTAAATTCTTTTATAACTAAGTTTAATGTACCACCATATATTGAAGATTGAAAAATTACATGGTCACCTGATTTTATAAAACTAAACAAGGACGTATAAATTGCTGCTATTCCTGAACTAAACAACAGAGCTGATTCACAATTTTCAAGATCAGCAATTTTTTTTGATAAAGCTATTTGATTTGGAGTGTTAAAGTATCTTGGATACTTATCATCCTCGACGTCTACAAAATCGTAAGCCGTTGAGGGGAAAAGTGGAGATGTTGCACCCTTAAATCGATCGTCAATTAATTCTCCTGAATGAACACATTTTGTACTTACTCCATTTTTATTTTTCATTTAACTAAGTTTTAATCCACTGGATAACCGAGGGATCATCTGGCTTTGTCCTTGGTGAAATTATTTTTTCAAGGTAACCATTTTCATTAATTAAATATTTTTGAAAATTCCATTTTACAGAGGAATCTTTATAACCATTTTTATTCTTNCTAGTTAAAAATTTATATAATGGATGCATGTCAGATCCTTTAACAGAGATTTTTTCCATCATTGGAAATGATACTCCATAATTTTTTTCGCAAAATGCTGCAATTTCATCATTCGAACCAGGTTCTTGCCATAAAAAATTATTTGCTGGAAAACCAATAATTACAAAATTGTCTGATTTATATTCATTATACATTTTTTCAAGAATTTCATATTGATATGTTAAACCACACTTCGAAGCAGTATTAACTACCATAACTTTCTTTCCTTTTAAGCTAGACATGCTNAAAGTATTTCCGTTTAAATCAGTTANTTTAAATTGATGAATAGTTTCTTTGACAGAATTAGCTGAAGGTTCCTGAGCATTGCAAGAAAACGTAAAAAGTCCCATAAATAAAAAAATTAATTTTTTCATATAATATATCTCACAAAACTCATGCCATAATGATATTATACTATTTCTGCTGATAGACCAGCTTGTAATAATTTAGTACACATAGGTTTTAAATCAGAGTATGAACCAGATTTTACACTACATTT
>JGI26115J46592_1000140_pt1 | contig 17127 bp, 12 predicted proteins | sample AOAMet1_07_M0_10_2_FD_46592 | JGI IMG/M metagenome (IMG submission 46592)
AATGTATCACCTGTAGTGATATCTTTTAAGCCAATACAGGCTGCTATATCACCAGCTCTTACTTCTTTAATCTCTTCTCTATTATTCGAGTGCATTTGAACCATTCTGCCAACTCTTTCTTTTTTAGATTTAGTAGAGTTTACGACAGCATCTCCAACCTTCAGAACACCAGAGTAGACTCTTATAAAAGTTAAAGTACCTACAAATGGATCTGTTGCGATTTTAAAAGCAAGCGCAGAAAAAGGTTCATCATCTGATGATATTCTTGAATCTTCTTCTTCATCNTCTTGGGAATTGTTAGGAATAACTCCAGTAATAGCTTTAACCTCATCTGGAGCAGGTAAAAATTCTACTACTGCATCTAACATAGCTTGAACGCCTTTGTTTTTAAATGCAGAGCCGCATAAACCAACAATTAGCTCATTTGCTAAGGATCTAATTCTTAAACCTTCTTTTATTTGGTCTTCTGAAAGCTCACCTGATTCTAAATAAGCATCCATGAGTTCTTCGTTAGCTTCAGCAGCTGCTTCGACCATTTCTTCTCGTAACTGAGAGCATTTATCCATCAAATCTGCAGGTATATCTTTTTCTTCAAAAGTTAATCCTTGATCTTCTTCATTCCAATAAATTGCACGCATTTTTATTAAATCAACTACGCCTTTGAATTCTTCTTCTGAGCCAATGTTATATTGTATTGGGACTATATTTGCTTGAAGCCTATCTTTAATCTGGCCAATTACTCTTTCAAAGTTGGCTCCTGCTCTGTCCATTTTGTTTACAAATACAACTCTTGGCACTTCATATCTATTGGCTTGCCTCCATACTGTCTCAGATTGAGGCTCAACACCTGAGGTTGCACAAAATACTACAACAGCTCCATCTAAAACTCTTAGAGACCTTTCAACTTCAATAGTGAAATCAACGTGACCAGGTGTATCAATAATATTAATTCTATGTTGAGGGAATTGTTGCTCCATTCCACTCCAAAAACATGTAGTTGCAGCTGAGGTAATTGTTATTCCTCTTTCTTGTTCTTGCTCCATCCAGTCCATAGTAGCTGCGCCATCATGAACCTCACCAATTTTATGAGAAAGACCAGTGTAAAAAAGAACTCTTTCAGTTGTAGTTGTTTTACCTGCGTCAACGTGTGCGCATATACCAACGTTACGATATTTATTTAATACTATTTGTCTAGCCATAATTGATATTTATATATTTGGTTGGTTATTAAAATCTGAAATGTGAGAAAGCTTTATTAGCTTCAGCCATTTTGTGAACATCTTCTCTTTTTCTAACTGCTGAACCCTTTTTTTGAGATGCGTCCATAAGCTCACCAGCAAGTCTAAGATTCATTGATTTTTCACTTCTTTTTCTTGCGGCATCAACAATCCATCTCATAGCAAGCGCCTGTCTTCTAGACGGTCTAATTTCAATTGGCACTTGGTAGTTTGCACCACCAACTCTTCTAGATTTAACCTCAACAACAGGGCTAACTTCTTCAAGCGCTTTCATAAAGATACCTAATGGGTCTTCTTTTGAAGTTTTAGTTATTTGGTCAAAAGCACCATATACAATTTTTTCAGCTACAGATTTTTTACCGTCTTTCATAAGGTTGTTCATGAATTTGGCAAGTATGACGTCTTTGTACTTAGGATCTGGTAATACTTTTCTTTTTTCGGGACTTCTTCTTCTTGGCATAATTATTTACCTTTTTTGGCTCCATATTTGGATCTTCTTTGTTTTCTATTTGCAACTCCAGATGTATCTAGAGTTCCCCTCACTGTGTGATATCTAACACCAGGAAGATCTTTAACTCTTCCACCTCTGATTAAAACCAATGAATGCTCTTGAAGATTGTGCCCTTCTCCACCTATATAAGATGTAACTTCAAAACCACTTGTTAATCTAACTCTGCAAACTTTTCTTAAAGCTGAATTAGGTTTTTTAGGAGTTGTTGTATACACACGAGTGCAAACACCTCTTCTTTGAGGACATGCATTTAATGCTGGTACATCTGTCTTTCTAACTTTAGGTTTTCTAGACTTTTTTAATAACTGATTTACTGTTGCCATAATATTTTTTATTGGTTAGGCCGCGATTCTATAGATTAGATCAATTGCGGTCAACATTATTCCTCCGTTTCTTGAAGTTCTTGTCTTAGTGCTGCTTCAATATCATCTGCAGAAAGAGTTTGCTCTTCAAGGTCAAATTGTTTTTTATTTTTTAATTTATCATGGAATTCCATACCTGTTCCTGCAGGAATGAGCCTTCCAACTACTACGTTTTCTTTAAGACCTCTTAAGTGATCTTTCTTACCAGTAACCGCTGCTTCAGTAAGCACTCTGGTTGTCTCTTGGAAAGATGCTGCAGAGATAAATGAGTCAGTTGCTAATGATGCTTTAGTAATACCTAATAGAACTCTTTCAAATTCTGCTGGAGTATTGCCTGCGGATTCAACCTTTGCATTTTCTTCGACTAGCTCTGCATAGCTCACTTGGTCGCCTTGAATGAATTTAGTATCACCACCATCAACGATTAAAGCCTTTCTGAGCATCTGTCTTAAGATAGTCTCAATGTGTTTATCATTAATTGATACACCCTGAAGTCTATAAACATCTTGAATCTCATTAACTATAAAATTGGTTAGTTCAGGAATTCCTTTAAGTCTTAGAATGTCATGCGGGCTGTAAGGTCCGTCTGAAATAATATCGCCTTTAGTAATTCTTTCTCCTTCAAAAACTGAAAGAGTTCTATGTTTTGGTATTAACATTTCAGTATTTTGAGCTTTCTTAGTAGCTCCTTCTGGAGTAATAACTAACCTAATTTTACCTTTAGTTTCCTTACCAAAAGATATAATTCCTGTTTCCTCTGACAGAACAGAAGCATCCTTAGGCTTTCTAGCTTCAAATAAATCTGCAACTCTAGGAAGACCACCGGTAATATCTTTGGTCTTTGAAGCCACTAACGGCATTCTTGCTATAACCTCGCCTGCTGTGAGTTTTTGGCCATCTCTTAGATTGACCAACCCGCCAGCTGGAAGTGGATATTCAGCAGGAGCATTAAAATCTCCTATAAGAAGAACTTTACCTTTTGAGTCTACAATTTCTACTTTTGGAGATAAATCTCTTCCGGCAGTAGGCCTATCAGAAACTTCGATGATCTCAATACTAGACAACCCAGTAAGCTCATCCATTTGCTCTCTAACAGTAACTCCATCTTCTATATCAATAAATCTAACTTTTCCTGAAGCTTCTGCAACAATAGGTCTTGTATAAGGATCCCATGATGCAACTTTTATTCCAGCCTCTANATCAGATTGATCTTTTACTTCCAATGTCGCTCCATAAGGAACTTTGTATTGTTCAGTGATTTTTCCACTTGGCTCAGTAATTGTTGCCATAGCATTTCTAGATACAACAACCTCTAATTTGTCTTTATTTGTAACTGTTTTCATATCATCTGAGAAAGTTACAACACCAAGATTCTTATTATAAATTGCGTTATCTTCGGATGAGCTTGAGGCAGCTCCACCAATATGGAATGTACGCATAGTTAGCTGAGTTCCTGGCTCTCCAATAGATTGAGCTGCCACAACACCTACAGCCTCTCCTCTATGAACCAGATGACCTCTAGCAAGGTCTCTTCCATAACATTTTGAGCAAACACCTATAGAAGCCTCACAAGTCATTGGAGATCTTACTTTTAATGTAGCAAGATTTAGTGAATCAATACTGTCAACAGCATCTTCATCAAGCATGGTATCTTTTTCAAATAAAACATTACCATCATTATCAAGGATAGGTTCAGCAATAACTCTTCCAAGGATTCTATCGGTTAATGCTTGTATTATTTCACCNCCATCGATAATAGAGGTTACTGTGATAGATTCTTCAGTCCCACAGTCTTCAATATTNATTACTGAATCCATTGAAACATCACAAAGTCTTCTTGTTAAATAACCTGAATTAGCAGTTTTTAAAGCTGTATCTGCGAGCCCTTTTCTGGCTCCATGGGTAGAAATAAAATACTGTAATACTGAAAGGCCTTCTCTAAAGTTAGCTGTGATTGGTGTTTCAATAATTGACCCATCAGGCTTGGACATTAAGCCCCTCATTCCTGAAAGCTGTCTAATCTGTGCTGGAGATCCTCTAGCACCAGAATCAGCATATATATATACAGAGTTAAATGATGATTGCTCAACATCATTTCCATCAGGTGTTTTAGCAGTTTCAGTACTTATTTTTTCCATCATAGCTTTCGCTACTTGCTCGTTAGCTCTGGACCAAATATCAATAACTTTGTTATACCTTTCTCCTCTTGTAACAAGACCTGAATCAAACTGTTTTTCAATAGCCTTAACTTCTTTTTCAGAATCATCAATAATTTTTGCTTTTTGCTCAGGAATAACAAAATCATTTACACCAATAGATGAGCCTGATCTAGTTGAAAAGTCAAAACCTAGATACATTAATTGGTCAGCAAAAATAACTGTTTCTTTAAGTCCTGCTTTTCTGTATGAAATATCTACTAATTTTGATATTAGTTTTTTATTTAATACTTTATTTATGTTTTCAAAACCAACTGCATTTGGAGTAATTCTCCATATTAAGACTCTACCTACAGTAGTTTCATGAATCTGTCTCTCGCCATCTTTATCAGTAATTCTTACTTTTATAGCAGCGTGAATATTTAACGTTTCTGTCTCATAAGCCCTTAATACTTCATCGGGGTCACTGAATACTCTTCCCGCTCCATTTGCGCTGGCATTGTCTCTAGTCATGTAATACAAACCTAGAACAACATCTTGCGTTGGGTTAATTATTGGTGAGCCATCAGCAGGTGATAAAATATTGTTTGTAGACATCATAAGTGCCCTTGCTTCGAGTTGCGCCTCTAAAGTCAAAGGAACGTGCACAGCCATTTGATCTCCATCAAAGTCAGCATTAAATGCAACACATACCAAAGGATGAAGCTGGATAGCTTTTCCTTCAATTAATTTTGGTTCAAAAGCCTGCAGGCCTAATCTATGAAGAGTAGGAGCTCTGTTTAACATAACAGGATGTTCTCTAATAACATCCTCAAGAACTTCCCATACCTCTGGCGTTTCCCTTTCTACAAGTTTTTTTGCAGCTTTAATGGTAGTAGCTAATTCTCTTTGTTCTAACTTTCCATACACAAATGGTTTAAATAGCTCTAAAGCCATTTTTTTTGGCAATCCACATTGATGTAATTTTAAAGTTGGGCCTGAAACAATTACTGATCTTCCAGAATAATCGACCCTCTTTCCTAAAAGGTTCTGTCTAAATCTTCCGCCTTTACCTTTAATCATATCTGCAAGAGATTTAAGAGGTCGTTTATTTGTTCCAGTAATAACTCTTCCTCTTCTTCCATTATCTAGGAGNGCATCAACTGATTCTTGAAGCATTCTTTTTTCATTTCTTACAATGATTTCAGGCGCATTAAGCTCTAAAAGTCTTTTTAATCTGTTATTTCTATTTATAACTCTTCTATATAAATCATTTAGGTCTGAAGTGGCAAAACGCCCACCCTCAAGCGGCACTAGAGGTCTTAAGTCTGGCGGTAATACAGGCAATACATTCATTACCATCCACTCAGGTCTATTTCCTGACTCGTTAAATGCTTCTAATAATTTTAATCTTTTAGATAGCTTTTTAAGCTTAGTTTCTGAGTTAGTTTGAGGTATCTCTTCTCTTATGATTCTAATCTCTTCATTAATATCAAGCTCTTCAAGAAGGATTTGAACAGACTCTGCTCCCATACCTGCNTGAAACTCATCACCAAATTCTTCATATTTTTCAACCCATTCTTCTTCAGTTAAGATTTCTCCTTTTTCAAGNGGTGTTAATCCTGGGTCAGTAACAATATAGCTTTCGAAATATAAAACTCTTTCAATTTCTCTTAATGTTGTATTTAAAAGTAAGCCGATTCTTGATGGGAGTGATTTTAAGAACCATATGTGTGCCACTGGCGCAGCTAAATCTATATGTCCCATTCTTTCTCTTCTAACTTTCGCTAAAGTGACTTCTACTCCACACTTTTCACAAACAACACCTCTGTGCTTCATTCTTTTATATTTACCACAAATACATTCGTAATCTTTTATTGGACCAAATATTTTAGAACAAAATAATCCATCTCTTTCTGGTTTGAAAGTTCTATAGTTTATTGTTTCTGGTTTCTTAACTTCACCAAAAGACCAAGATTTGATTACTTGTGGAGAAGCTAGTCCTGCAGAAATGGTAGTAAAATCATCCTGCCCTGTTTTTAAAGAATTTAATAAGTCTCTCAATTTAATCTCCTAGTTTTCTGAATCTAATTCGAGGTTAATTCCAAGTGATTTAATTTCTTTACTAAGAACATTAAATGACTCAGGGATATTTGCATCCATTTCATAACTTCCATCAACAATATTTTTATACATTTTAGTTCTACCAGATACATCATCTGACTTAACAGTTAGCATTTCTTGCAGAGTATAGGATGCTCCATAGGCCTCTAGCGCCCAGACTTCCATCTCTCCAAATCTTTGACCACCAAATTGCGCTTTACCGCCCAATGGTTGCTGAGTTACCAGGCTGTATGAGCCTGTTGATCTAGCATGCATTTTGTCATCAACTAAATGATTTAGCTTAATAATATACATATAACCAACAGTTACCGGTCTATCGAATTTAGATCCTGTTCTTCCGTCATATAATGTAAATTGACCTGATTCAGGAAGATCGGCAAGCTTAAGAAGATCTTTAACCTCACTCTCTTTTGCACCATCAAAAACTGGAGTAGCTATAGGCAATCCATCTTTAAGGTTATGCGCTAGCTCCATGATCTCAGTATTATTAAACGANTTAATATCTTCTTTATTAGCAGCGTTAGTATTATAGAGTTTGTCTAAGTATGTTTTAAGTTCTGCTGGTTTGGCATTTTCTTTAAGCATTAAATCAATCTTCTGCCCAATACCTTTAGCAGCACAACCCATATGAGTTTCAAGAATCTGCCCAACATTCATCCTAGATGGAACACCTAAAGGATTAAGAACTATATCTACCGGGTGACCATCTTTATCATATGGCATATCTTCAACAGGCATTATTTCTGAAATAACACCCTTATTTCCATGACGCCCTGCCATTTTGTCACCAGGCTGAATTCTTCGTTTAATAGCTAAATAAACTTTAACAATTTTTATAACACCAGGAGCTAAATCATGGCCTCTAATTATTTTTGCTTTTTTCTCTTCAAATCTAGCTTTAATATCCTTAGCATATGATTTATAAGATTTTTCAGTATCCTCAATTACATCATTGATGGTATCTGTATCGGTTCTAATTGAAAAAAGATCATTAAGATCTAACTCTTCTAACCTTTCAAGAGAAAGTGTCTCACCTTTTTTGATCCCGTTACCTTTAATAGCTTTCTTGCCCTTAAGAAGGTCACATAACCTAGTTTTAGTAGCCTGTTCAACAACAAAAGCTTCATCATCTGCATCTTTTTTAGATTTATCTAAATGATCTTGTTCTATGGCTTGGGTTCTTTCATCTTTTTCAACGCCATCTCTAGTAAATACCTCTACATTGATTACAGTACCTTTTGCACTAGACCTTTGAGATGTATCTTTAACATCAGAAGCTTTTTCACCAAAAATAGCTCTTAGCAATTTTTCTTCAGGAGATAATTGAGTCTCACCTTTAGGTGTTATCTTACCAACTAAAATATCACCAGGCTCTACCTCGGCACCCACATAAACAATACCGCAATCATCTAGCTTATTTAGAGACCCTTCTCCAACATTAGGAATATCTGCAGTTATTTCTTCTGATCCAAGCTTTGTATCTCTAGCCACACAAACAATTTCTTGAATATGGATAGATGTAAATCTGTCCTCTCTAGCAACTTTCTCAGAAATTAGAATTGAATCTTCGAAGTTATAACCATTCCATGGCATAAATGCTATTCGTATATTTTGGCCTAATGCTAGCTCTCCATTGTCTACTGANGGTCCATCAGCAAGAACATCACCTGATTTTACTACATCACCGACTCTGACAATTGGTCTTTGATTAATACATGTATTTTGATTAGATCTTGTGTATTTAACTAGGTTGTAAACATCAGATGCTGATTTAGATTTTTTATCTGTAACTCTAACAACAATTCTTGACGCATCTACATTCTCAACAACACCAGAATTTTTAGCAACGATACAGACTCCTGAATCTCTAGCTACAACTGATTCAAGCCCGGTTCCAACCAAAGGCTTTTCAGCTCTAAGAACTGGTACAGCTTGTCGCTGCATATTAGATCCCATTAAGGCTCTGTTAGCATCATCATGCTCTAAGAAAGGAATTAAGGATGCTGCAATTGATACAACCTGCTGAGGCGATACATCCATTAAGTCGACTCTATCAGATGACATCAACTCAAACTCGCTAGCGTGTCTAACAGCAACAAGATCATCAACAAATTTGTTATTTTTATCTAAAGTAACGTTAGCCTGAGCAATGACGTGTTCTGCTTCATCAATAGCAGATAAATACGTAATTTCATCTGTAACTGTTCCATTTATAACTTTTCTATATGGAGTTTCAATAAACCCGTATTGATTGGTCCTTGAATAGGATGCAAAAGAATTGATTAGACCAATATTTGGTCCTTCTGGAGTCTCAATTGGGCAAACTCTACCATAATGAGTAGGGTGCACATCTCTGACCTCAAAGCCTGCTCTTTCTCTAGTAAGACCGCCAGGGCCCAAAGCAGATACTCTTCTTTTGTGAGTGATTTCAGATAATGGATTGTTTTGATCCATAAACTGTGACAATTGGCTAGAGCCAAAAAATTCTTTAATAGCTGCTGTAACAGGCTTTGCATTTATTAGATCTTGTGGACCTAGCTCATCTGCTTCAGCCATACTCAATCTTTCTCTTACAGCTCTTTCAACTCTTATCAAACCAACTCTAAACTGGTTCGCAGTCATTTCACCAACAGATCTAACTCTTCTATTACCAAGATGGTCGATATCATCAACAATGTCATGTCCATCACGAATATTTACAATACCCTTCATTACTTCAATAATGTCTTCTTTGTCTAAAATATTGTCATTTTCTTTTTTAGAGTCTAGCTTTAAACGTCTGTTGAACTTCATTCTTCCAACTTCAGACAAGTCATATCTTTCTTCATTAAAGAATAAGTTATTAAATAAAGTTTCTGCTGAATCTTTGGTTGGTGGCTCCCCAGGTCTCATCATTCTGTAGATTTCTACAAGAGCTTCGAGCCTATTTGAAGTTGGGTCTGCTCTGAGCGTATTAGAAATATATGGTCCCTTATCAAGCTCATTTATAAATAAACATGTTATATCTGATACATTATTTTCTTTCAGTGCTTCTAAAACTTCGTTATCTATTTCAGTATTAGCTGAATATAGAACTTCACCAGTTTCTTTATTAAAAATATCTTTCGATAGAACTTTTCCAATTAAAAATTCTTCTGCAAGCGTAATTTCACTTACATTGGCATTTGAAAGTTCTTTAATGTGTCTTGCAGTAATTCTTTTTCCTGCTTCGACGTAAACTTTACTTTTAACTTTAATATCAACAGGAAGAGTTTCACCTCTTAACCTTTCAGGAATAAGGGCAAGCTTTACTGAGTCTTTTTCTAAAGAAAAAACATCTTCGTCATAAAACTCTGAAAGAATCTCTTCTGTACCCATGTCTAATGCTCTAAGCATTATAGTTGCAGGTATTTTTCTTCTTCTATCAATCCTGCTAAATAAAATGTCTTTAGGGTCGAATTCAAAATCTAACCATGAACCTCTGTAAGGAATGATTCTAGCTGAATACAAAACCTTTCCTGAAGAATGAGTTTTTCCTTTGTCATGATCATAAAATACACCAGGAGATCTATGCAATTGAGCAACTACAACTCTTTCGGTTCCATTAACAACGAATGAAGCATCAGAAGTCATTAATGGGACCTCGCCCATAAATACTTCTCCTTCTTTTATGTCTTTAACTTCTTTAAAGTTAGTTTCTCTATCGTAGAGAACGAGCTTTACTTTTATCCTCAGTGGAGCTGAATATGATAATCCTTGAACTAAACATTCCTGAACATCATATGTATTTTTACCCAATTCATAAGAAACATATTCAAGGGCAGCATTTCCTGAAACACTTTTGATTGGAAATAGAGACTGAAATACATCTTCAAGTCCCTGTTTTTTCCTTGCATCAGGTGCCACATCAGCTTGCAAAAATTCAGAATAAGATTTTGTTTGAGTTTCAATAAGATTAGGAAGATCCATAACCTTGGTGAAAGTACCAAAGTTTTTTCTTATTCTTTTCTTTTCTGTATAGCTGTATGACATAAATGCGCCCTTTTATTTATTTTTTATATGTTTAATGGTTTATTTAAGTTCTGCAGTTGCTCCAGCTTCAGTAAGCTGTTTTAACATTGCTTCTGCATCATCTTTACTAGCACCTTCTTTAACTGTACTTGGTGCTCCATCTACCATATCTTTCGCTTCTTTTAATCCTAGTCCTGTTATTGCTCTTACAGCTTTAATAACTTGTACTTTCTGATCGCCTGCTGCATTTAATACAACATCAAAAGCATCTTTCTCTTCAGCTGCTTCAGCGTCTCCGCCTGCTGCTGCTGCTGGTGCTGCTGCAACTGCNGCTGCGGCTGTAACACCAAATTTTTCTTCAATATCTGAAATAAGATCTACAAGATCCATTACTGACATTTCTTCTATAGCTTTTAAAATATCCTCTTTACTAGTTGCCATTCTAATTCTCCTTATAATTTAGGCTGATGCCTGTTTTTTGTCTTGAACTGCTGATAGAACTCTAGCTAATTTACTCGGCACTTCATTTAATAAAGTAGCGAATTTACTAACTGGAGCTTGCAACACATTTGCTATAAGGCCATAAGCCTCATCTTTAGATGGAAGGCTAGCAAGTATATCTATTTGGCCTCCATCAAGTAACTGCCCTTCAACCACNAAAGCTTTGATTTCTAAGTTATCAAAGTTCTTTGCATATGTTTTAAGCAATTTAGCTGCTGCACCTGGCTCTTCAAAAGAAAAAGCAAATAAAGATGGTCCAACAAGCACTTCATCTGAACAACCAAAGTCAGTTCCCTCAAATGCTAATTTAGCAAGCGAGTTCTTGATTATTTGAATATGTATACCAGACTGAGTAGCCTTTTGCCTCACCTCAGATAACTCGGTAACTTTTAAGCCCCTTGCATCTGAAATAACTAAAGACGATGCATTAGATGCAACTTCCTTAACTTCACCAACTATTCTTTCTTTTTCACTTTTTGATAACGCCACAGCAATTCTCCTGTTTAAGCCTTTCGGCCATTCGGCGACAAATTGCAAAATTACAATTTGAACACCACCTACGTAGGAAATTAAGTCTTACGACACCTACGGTCTTTGACGGCTGCGTAAACGCAACTATCTAGCTATATAATTTCTTATAAAGCTAAAATTTATACCAGCTCTGATGAGTTAATTTTTATACCAGGTCCCATAGTGCTACTTAAAGCAATATTACCTATATAAATGCCCTTTGCAGATGCAGGTTTTAATTTTTTTAATTCTTCTAATAAAGCAACTGCATTGGATTGTATCTTCTCTAAATCAAAAGAAACCTTACCAATACTTCCATGAATAATTCCATTTTTGTCTGTTCTAAATCTAACTTGTCCAGCTTTAACATTATTAATAGCAGTAGCAACGTCATCTGAAACTGTTCCAGTTTTAGGGTTAGGCATCAAACCTTTAGGTCCTAGTACTTGTCCAAGTTTTCCAACAACTTTCATAGCTGCATTTGTAGAAATAACAACATCAACTGAGATTTCTTCTTTTGANAATTTTTCAGCAAGGTCTTCCATTCCAATATGTTCAGCACCNGCAGCTTTAGCGGCATCGGCTTGATCACCATCTGCAAAAACAGCAACAGTAACTTGTTTTCCAAGACTGTTAGGTAGCGTAACTGCTCCTCTTACATTTTGATCAGACTTATTAGGATCTACTCCAAGTCTAATCGCTATATCAACAGATTCTTCAAATTTACTAGATTTAACTGATTGTAATATCTCAAGAGCATCCGCCATTGAATATGTCATTTCAGGATCAACTTTTTCAAGAATAATTTTTTGTTTCTTAGTTACTTTGCTCATAGATCTACCTCGACTCCCATGCTTCTTGCTGTACCAGCAATAATTAGAACTGCAGCATCAATATCATTTGAATTAAGGTCTGGTTCTTTTTGTTTAGCTATATCTTCTAACTGTGCTCTTGTTAATTTACCAACCTTTTCTCTGTTAGGCTCTCCACTTCCCTTGGCAATACCAAGAATCTTTCTTATTAAAACTGCAGCTGGAGGTGTCTTAACAACAAATGTAAAAGATTTATCCTCATAGACAGTGATTACAACTGGAAGAGGCATACCTTTTTCAGCACTCTGAGTTTCTGCATTAAATGCATTACAGAAATCCATTATATTTACTCCAACTTGACCTAAAGCTGGTCCAACAGGAGGACTGGGGTTAGCACCGCCAGCAGGAATCTGTAATTTTAGAATATTTGCTACTTTTTTTGCCATTATGTTTTCTCTATTTGAATGAATTCAAGATCAACAGGTGTTGCTCTTCCAAGTATCTGGACTGCAACTTTTACCATATTTCTCTCATAATCTACATTTTCTACAACGCCATTAAAGTCATTGAAAGGTCCATCACAGACTCTTACTACCTCGCCAGGCTCATAGATTGTTTTTGGAGCAGGCGCATCTTCACCGACCTCAATTCTATTAATAATACTATTAACATCATCTTCTGAAATTGGTAATGGTCTATCTTTGGTACCACCAACAAAGCCTGAAACTCTAGGAGTTGATTGGACCAACTGCCATGAATCATCCTCAAGCAACATCTCAATTAATATATAACCGGGGAAAAACTTTCTTTCAGTAGTTTTCTTTGTTCCGCCTTTTAATTCGACGATTTGCTCAGTAGGTATTAAAATTTCACCGAACTTTTCAGATAGCCCGTTAAGCTCAATTTTTTCTTCTAAAGCAATTTTTACTTTTTGCTCATACCCTGAATAGGCTTGTATTACATACCAGTCCATATATTTAACCTAATACCAATTTTGTTAAAAACGTTAATAATGATTCTAGGCCCCAAAAAAATAGACAAAGAACAACAATTGCACTGAATACTACTAAAAATGTCTGAGTTGTTTCTAACCTAGTTGGCCAAACAACCTTTCTTATTTCTGTTCTTGACTCTCGCATCAACTTGATTGCNTTAGATCCAAAACTGGTAATAGATAAAATTCCAAGACCAACAATAAATAAAAATACAACGCCTAATACTCTATATAAAAAAGCTACTTCTACAAAATAACTATTTCCAACAACAGCTGCTGCAAATACGGAAAGAGCAATAAACCACTTAAGTTTATCTACTGATTTCGAAGCTACTACTTTAGTCATATATTTCCTATTTAGGCTGCCATATTAATTTGGCAGGCCAGGAGGGTCTCGAACCCACAACCCCCGGTTTTGGAGACCGGTACTCTACCAATTGAGCTACTGGCCTAAAACACATTTTCATATTCTTCAGAGACAAGTAAGCCGAGACACAAAGGCCTCGGCTAATAAGTCAATTTTTACTCAATAATTTTTGATACTACGCCAGCACCAACAGTTCTGCCGCCTTCTCTAATTGCAAATTTAAGACCTTCGTCCATAGCAATAGGAGCAATAAGCTCAATATTCATTTTAATATTGTCGCCCGGCATAACCATTTCAACTCCACTTGGAAGTTCACATGCACCTGTGACATCAGTTGTTCTAAAGTAGAACTGAGGTCTATAGTTATTCATGAATGGTGTGTGTCTTCCACCTTCATCTTTACTTAGTACGTAAATTTCAGCTTCGAATTTTGTATGAGGAGAAATAGCACCTGGCTTAGATAAAACCTGGCCTCTTTCTACAGCTTCTCTTTCGACACCTCTTAATAGAACTCCACAGTTTTCACCTGCTCTTCCTTCGTCAAGAGATTTTCTGAACATCTCAACACCTGTACAAGTAGTCGTAGTTGTATCTTTAATACCAATGATTTCAAGAGGATCACCAGTATTAACAATACCAGTCTCGATTCTTCCTGTTACAACAGTTCCTCTTCCTGAAATTGTGAATACATCTTCAATAGGCATTAGGAAAGCACCATCTACTGGTCTTTCAGGCTCTGGTACGTAACTGTCAAGAGTTTCGATAAGCTTTGTTACTGAAGGGACGCCGATTTCAGAAGTATCACCTTCTAATGCTTTTAATGCACTACCAACGATGATTGGAGTATCATCACCAGGGAAATCATATTCATTTAATAGTTCTCTTATTTCCATTTCAACAAGCTCTATCATTTCTGGATCATCATTTTGATCTGCTTTATTCATATATACAACGATATATGGAACTCCAACCTGTCTACATAAAAGGATGTGTTCTCTTGTTTGTGGCATAGGACCGTCAGCAGCACTTACTACTAATATAGCGCCATCCATTTGAGCAGCACCAGTAATCATATTTTTAACATAGTCTGCGTGACCTGGGCAATCTACGTGAGCGTAGTGACGTGCAGTTGAAACATACTCAACATGAGAAGTAGCAATAGTAATTCCTCTTTCTCTTTCTTCTGGAGCGTTATCAATATTTGCAAAGTCAACAGCGTCTCCACCGAAAACTTCAGCAGCTACTTTAGTTAGCGCAGCTGTAAGTGTAGTTTTTCCATGATCAACGTGACCAACTGTCCCAACATTAACGTGGGGTAGCGTTCTTTCGAATTTTTCTCTTGCCATCTTTATATGCCTCTCTGAAATAATTATTTTATTAAAATGGAGCTCATAACCGGACTTGAACCGGTGACCTCTTACTTACCAAGCAAGTGCTCTACCACTGAGCTATATGAGCCCGTATATGTAGCATCCTATTTTAAGGTGGCGTATTATCCCTCTAAAAAGTATTAAACTCAACCTTTTTTCNAGATAAATATTAGATTATTTTTTGGTGCAATTTCTGAAGAAATTAGCNTGGTGGAGAGGGTAGGATTCGAACCTACGTAGCCGAAGCGGCAGATTTACAGTCTGCTGGTATTAACCACTCACCCACCTCTCCATTTCAAGGTAGCTATTTTTGTTCTAGAATGAGTTTAAGTCAACTAGTTTATGAAATTGAATACACTTAATAAAAATAAAATTCTTAAAAATATTGATGTGGATAGGATAAATATTGCTATATACAACACTATAGGTTCAACAAATGATAAGTGTAAAACTCTTGAACAAAGCAATGATTTTAATATTGTTTTAGCAGAAGAACAGACGAAGGGAAAAGGAAGAATGGGTAAAGAATGGTCTAGCCCACTAGGAAATATTTATATGTCGATTGCTTTTTCTGGGTCAAAATCTAATGAGCCTTTAAGTTTAATTTCAGGATTGATTTGCCAGGAAGCAATAAATAAAGTGATTGGTGAAGATTCTATTGTCCTTAAGTGGCCTAATGATATTATTTTGAATAAAAAAAAGGTTGGGGGAATATTGATAGAAAAAGAGGTTTTAGGCTCTGATGTAACTAATATAGTGGGGATAGGATTAAATCTAAAACTTGTTAAAAAGGAATCTTGGTGGGGCGACCTCTCAGAATATCAACACATAGATAGAAATGAGCTTATCAATACTATTTTAATAAAATTTATTTCCTACTGCGATAAAGGAATAGATAACTGGAAAGAGAAATGGGAAACTTCATGCATGCATCTGAATTCAAATATTAAAATTCAAAGTAACAACATTAAAATAAATGAAGGGATGTGTATTGGCATTACTAACAGAGGTGCCTTAAGAATTAGTTCAAACAAGGATGGTAAAATTTGTGAATATGAGTATGGTGATATATCAATAAAAGGAGTTTATTAGTTAAATGAAACATTACATTAATGGATTGAATCTTTTAGAAGATTATATACAAGACAACAATAAGATCTTATTTGGTGCTGGATGTTTTTGGGGTGTTGAAAGAAAGTTTTGGGATATTCCTGGAGTGAATATAACAACTGTTGGTTATGCTGGTGGGGACACTGATAATCCGACATATGAAGATGTTTGTTACAAGAATACTAATCATGCAGAGGTTGTTGAGGTTGTTTATGACGTTAACAAAATTTCTCTTAAAGAGTTATTAAAAGTTTTTTGGGAATGTCACGATCCAACTCAAGGGATGAGACAAGGGAACGATAAAGGAACACAGTACAGATCAGTTATATATTGTTCATCTAATGAAGATCTTGAAATTAGCCTAAAAAGCAAAATACAGTATCAAGAAACTCTCCAAGCAAATGGTTATGGTGATATAACAACCGAAATAGTTCTAAGTCCTAAATATTTTCTTGCTGAAGAATATCATCAACAGTATCTTGCAAAAAATCCAAACGGCTATTGTGGTCTTGGTGGAACAAATTGTTCTTTCCCAAACGATTAATTTGTATATAATGTTTTTTTTTGCCGGTATAGCTCAGTTGGTAGAGCAACTGATTTGTAATCAGTAGGTCCCGAGTTCGACTCTTGGTGCCGGCACCATATTCTTAATTTCTATAAGTATTTGGCTTATCAAAGTTTTTTGTATAGCGATCTCTTAATCTAGTTGACCTGGTAGTAAGATCCATATCGATACCATTTATAAATACTTTCTCAGGCATGCTTGATGGCTCAAGAGGATCGGCCTCCCAAATAACTAAATCAGCAACTTTGCCTGGGCTTATGCTTCCTCTGTCTTCTATGTTAAATGAAGAGGCTACATTGCTTGTTAAGGCTTTTATTGCTCCACCATATGACATACCATTAGCAACAGCTATACCGGCCCCCTGCCTCATAAGATGAGAATTATGACTTCCATAATTAAACATCATTAAGACTCCAGCATCTTCAAGTCTGCTTGATAAATTTTTGTTTGCAGCTAACTCATCAAAAGAATTAGGTATGTTATTTATAGGGTTAACTACTAAAGGTATTTTTGAGTCTGCTATCTGCCTAGAAACAAG
>JGI26115J46592_1000161_pt1 | contig 15597 bp, 15 predicted proteins | sample AOAMet1_07_M0_10_2_FD_46592 | JGI IMG/M metagenome (IMG submission 46592)
TTTTTGGTGGGATGTTTTAAAACTCTAAAACCATCTCCATATCCAACACTGTTCCAGTCTCTTGCATTTACTCCACCTGGAGAGGAAGAGGGTCCGTACCATGATCCGTTGTCTTGAAGACCTCCGTATACATTGTATGGCTCCTGGTTGTCAACACTAATGTGGTAAAACTGTGATAGCGGTAAGTTTTCTACAATTTCAAAGGTAGATCCTCCATTCCAAGAACGGTAAACACCACCATCTGTTCCTGAGTAAATTACATCACTATCATTTATATGGAACGCAAAGTCATGTATATCACTATGCATATTCCCTAGGTCTTTAAATGTTTTTCCTCCATCACGGCTTATAGAACCGTTCAAGCCACCTTTTAAAACCACATCAGGATTTTTAGGGTCGATTACAATTCTTGAGAAATAAAAAGGTCTTACTACTAGTCCAAAGTCATTATTTAAATGCTCCCAAGAAGCTCCTGCATTGGTAGATTTCCACAAACCATTTTTGCTCTTTTCTTCTGTTTCTAAAACAGCATACAATACACTAGCATCACTAGGGGCAACTGCAATTGCAATTCTTCCTAGTTTTCCTTCTGGAAATCCTTCATGAATTTTATTCCATGTTGCACCAGCATCTTCTGATTTGTATAGGGCACTGCTAGTTCCTCCAGAGTTAAAACCCCATCCAGAGCGTCTAAATTCCCACATTGAAGCATATAATATTGCTGGATTTTCTGGATCCATGATGACATCACTTGCTCCAGTTGAAGGACCAATGTATAATATCTTACTCCAAGAGGCGCCTCCGTCAGTTGTTTTGTAAACACCTCTATCTTGGCTGTCTGCCCATAGCGCTCCAAGTACACCAACGTATATTTCTTGGTTATTTTTTGGATTGATTACAATAGAGGTAATTCTTTCACTATTTTCAAAACCTGGTACTTCCTCAAAATTTGAACCTCCATCTGTAGATTTAAACAAACCATCTCCAATAGATACAGAATTACGGGTCCAGGTTTCTCCGGTTCCCACCCAAATATTTTGATCTGGGTTTGTAGGATCTAAACTCACTACACCTATAGATTGTACGTGATCGTCAAAAATGGGTGAGAAGATAGCGCCTCCATCACTAGACCTCCAAACACCACCACCTGCAGTTCCTGCATATAAAATACGAGGGTTTGTTGGATGGCTTTCAAGATCATTGATACGGCCACTCATAAGAGCAGGGCCAATTTGACGTGCGCGCATATCGCCAAATAATTCTTTACCTTTTAATGAGATTTCTTCTTGTGCATTTCCATTAAATGAAAATAGAAGCGTTAATAACAAAGGAAGCAGTATTCTTTTCATAGGATACATATTAAGATTTTTGGTTTAATTAGAATGTGAAGTAAAAAAAATCCTCACGTTTTGGGAGGATTTTTTTGTTTGGTTTTATGTTATTTTTCTTCAGGGAAAGCGAAAAATGCTTTATCTACATCAGGATTTAAAATAATTTCTTTCATGACGATTGGTTGTCCACCTTGAGATATTGAGAACGGAAAGTACAGGCCATCCACTTCTTGGTAGTCACTATATCCGGAGGTAGACATTTGTCCTTTTGCAGGACCCATGTTCATTGTTGTTTCTACCACAATTGGCACATAATTTTCTGTCTCAAAATAGTGAAATGATACCGTTGGTTCTTCTTTACCATCAATCATAACTGGCTTTTGTGTTAACTTGAGTTTGAAGGTCTCTGTACCTTCTTTTGTTTCTTTACCAAGGTACTCTACCGTATATCCTTTTTCTTTATAATTTAAAAAGGGAGATGGAAAATCTTGATTGTTTATTTTCATGTTCTCTGTGGTTTCTGTATCACTTTTTTCAGGTAGCATGGTCATGAAATTGGTCGTCCACATAATATCTCCATCAAAAGAAAACTGTGTCATCTCTTGTCCTTGTATATTTATTTTTAGTAGTTGTTTACCATCTTTCATTTGGTACATTTCTACAGGAATATCCATCCCTTGGGCACTAACAGAACCGATCATTTTGGCTCCCTCTAGAGCGTTCCAGGCAGCTTCTCCACCGGTATTTTCAAAATAATTGCTTAGGATTTCATCAGCAGTTTGAGCAGTCATTGGTGCTACTGCTATAAGCGTTACAGCTAGTAGTAAAGTTTTAAATGTTTTCATAAAAGTTATTTGTATATAATTAATGGTAATTTAAAAGTAAGACGTTTTAATTTTAAAAAAGTTACAGGTTTTTCATTTTTTTTTGTTTTAATAAACAAGCGCTCCCTTGTATTTTTCAAAAATAGAAAATTGTACTCATTAATTATATTTTTATGGTTGATATTTAAAAGAGGGAAGGCTACGTTACTAGAGTTTTTATTGCGTTATTGTTACTTTAAAATTTATTTAAAAAGTATCTTTATGTTTAAATGTAACACCTATGAATTTTCATACTAGAAAATGGATAAAACCAGAAGATTTAAATCCTAACGGAACCTTGTTTGGAGGTAGACTCCTGCAATGGATTGATGAGGAAGCTGCTTTATATGCAATTATACAATTAGAAAACCCCAAGACGGTTACTAAGTATATGAGTGAAATTAATTTCAAAAGCGCCTCGGTTAAAGGGGATATTATAGAAATCGGGATTAGGGCTGTTAAATTTGGAGCCACTTCAATAACCCTTTGTTGTGAGGTTAGAAATGTCATGACTCGTGAAGCTATTATAACCATAGACACTATTGTAATGGTTAGTCTAGACCAGGATGGAAAACCAAAGCCTCACGGTAAATCTAAGATTGAATATGTAAAAAACAGATTAAAAAAATAGCGCTGCTTATTTTTTAGAGTATCTATTTCTTTGATCTAAGGAGATAGTCTTGTTGCCAAGTAATAGCGCAATTGTTTTTAATACCAAAACCTGGCTTTGGTTTATGTTTTCTTGTATTTCTCTTGATGTTTTTGGACCACTCTCTAGCTCCAAGAGTATGATTTTGCTGATTTTAAGAAGCTCTTTTTTGCTGAATGTCTCTTTTTTTGAGCTACACACACTACAAATACCGCAGGGTGATGCTGTGGTTTCGCCAAAATAAGTTACCAGTTGCACACTTCTGCATGTGTTGTTGTTTTCTATATAGTTTAATAACTGTTGTACTTGTTGTTTCTTTTTATCGTTGTGAGAAACTACTTCTCTTGCAATTACATTTATTGTTTTGTCATCTTCTCTAGGAGTTAAAAATGTAATAGCAGCATCTGTTGTGTTTAGGTACAACTCTATAATATTTGCTGCTTCTAATTTTTTCAAGGTCTGAATAATCACAGGTTGTGATTGACTTGTTTTAGTTTGTAAAACTTCTAGATTTACTCCTGTCATGGTTTCAAAAACACCTCCATAGAGTCGTAATATGGTTTTACCAATTACAGAAGCGAGCTTGTCATGTTTAAAGAAGGCTAGTGCTGTATTTGTATCTACTAAAAATTTTAATTTACTAGAGCGTCCAAACTCCTTGGATAGCTGCAAAACCCCAAGCCTGTCCAGGGTGTTTAAGCCATTAAAAACCTGTAGGGTATTTAAAGAGTAGGTTTTACAAAAGTCTTCAAAATTAAAACCATGAGTAGTNAAAACNCCTTCTCCATATGAGATTTGAAGGTAATTATTTAATTTTTTGTACATAAATTTCAGCAAATCTACATCTGCCAAAGATGCTATAAACTGCTTTGTAACTAATTGTTTATCGTAGGCATTGTATAGTATGGTAGCAGTTGCCCTATCGCCATCTCTACCAGCGCGACCAGCTTCTTGAAAGTAACTCTCCAAACTCTCTGGTAATTGTATATGTATAACGTGTGCTACGGTTGCCAAATCTATTCCCATACCAAAAGCACTCGTGGCTACTATGGTTGGTGAGGTACCATTTTTCCAGGCTTCTAATTTTTTGGTTTTTTCTTGTGAAGGAATACCTCCATGAAAAAAATCACTTTTAATGCCAAGGCTGTTTAAATGACTGCTTGTCTCTACAGCGCTTCTTCTTGTCCTAACATAAACAATAGCTTCTTTTTTATTTGATTTTAGTAGTTGTTGTATGTGGTACAATTTATCCTCTACCTCTAAGGTATTGTATGCTATGTTAGGGCGCACAAAAGAATCCTGAAACACCGATGGTAGTTCCATCTCTAACTCTTTGATAGTGTCCTTTAGCACCTCTGGCGTTGCAGTAGCTGTAAGGGCTATAATAGGGGATAAGGGTTGCAACTCTCTTAGAATACGTATGTTTTTATAGGCGGGTCTAAAATCATTTCCCCACTGAGAAATACAATGCGCCTCATCCACAGCGATGCAGTTTACATTCATGCGCTTTATGGTGTTTTGGACAAGTTCTTGTTGTAATCTCTCTGGCGAAATATAAAGAAATTTATAATTTCCGAAGCTAGCATTATCCAGCAGCGTGTTTACCTCTGTAAATGATTTTCCTCCGGTGATAGCTAAAGCTTTAATACCTTTTTCTTTTAAACTTTTTACTTGATCTGTCATCAAGGCTACAAGGGGTGATATTACAATACAAATGCCCTCTTGTGCTAGGGAAGGAATTTGAAAACATATAGATTTCCCTCCACCAGTAGGCAGCAGCGCAACGGTATCTTTACCGTCCATAATAGAGGTAATTATGGCTTCTTGTTTTGGCCTAAAACTGGTGTGGCCCCAGTATTTTTGTAATATGTCAAGGGGGTTTTTCAGAAGGTGTTTTTTAGGTAGTTAAAAATGAAATCACTTCGCTGCTCAATACCTGCTTGCGGGACTTCAACAATAGTGTAGCCGTATTTTTTATAGCCATCACACAATGATTTGTATATTTCTTTTGCTTGGGCAAAAGTTTCGTAACGCTCATTGTCTTTTGTGTAGATAAGCTCCCAGGGTGGTAGTAAAAAAACACAGTCATAAAGGTGGGTGTAGCAAGGCTTCTCAAATTCAGCAGAGTACTGTGAGCCTATAAAATCCATGTATGCTGTGATATCTGGAGTAGCTCTGTCATAAAACACATAATCTGTGTCTAGTTCTTTAGCCTTTTCAAATTGAAGCAATCTGCTTTCTAGCAGTTTTTGGCTAAAGAGCATAGGGTCTGTTAAAAAAAGCTGGTCAATACCCTCTTTTCGAGCTTCGTTTATTATTTCTCGTGAGACCTCTTCCATGGTTGAGTAACCAAGACGCTTAATATGGTTTATTAAAGTCGTTTTTCCAGAGCCAGGGCCTCCGGTAATGACAATTCTTTTTGTATTCACTGCTAAAATTGGATGTTAAAAATAATTTCTAAACCACAAAGTACGTTATTTTATATTGATGTTGAAAGTGTATCTTTGTGTAATACTATTTGGTGGTTTGTTTAAAATCGCTAATTATACAAACCCTTTTATATTTCTTAAGAAATACAAAATGAAAGATACTAAAACTGAAGAATTTTACACTAGATTACAGGAACAATTAAAAGGAGATACAACATGGCCTGCTCCTTATTTATACAAATTTATTGTGCCCGGTAATGCTCANAAAATAGCACAAATNGAGGCTATTTTTAACGGCACAAATGCCCAAATAAATACNCGTGATTCTAGCAAAGGCACTTATACAAGTCTCTCCATAAAAGTAGTGATGGCGTCTCCAGAGATGGTGATAGAGAAATACAAGCAAGTTTCTCAGGTGGAAGGAGTGATTTCTTTATAAAATTTGTATTTTGCAATACAGATTAATTCTTCATTTACACAACCCCCAATTTATAAATACAACTCATGTTTTTTACAGATATAGAATATAATACAGAGCGTCCGCATTTGATTATTCCAGAATATGGTCGTCATATCCAGAAAATGGTTGATCAGGCTGTTGCAGAAAAAGATCCAGAAAAACGCAATAAACAAGCAAAAAGTATCATTTCTGTAATGGGTAATTTAAACCCTCATCTGCGAGATGTTGCAGATTTCCAGCATAAACTTTGGGACCAATTATTTATCATTTCAGATTTTAAACTTGATGCAGAATCTCCTTATGAGAAACCATCTGTTGAGGCCCTAAGAGAGTCTCCAGCAAGCCTAGAGTATCCTCAAAACTACCCTAAATACCGTTTTTACGGCAATAATCTCAAACGAATGATTGACATAGCAATTGGTTGGGAAGATGGAGATAAAAAAGATGGTTTGGTATTAACCATTGCCAATCACATGAAAAAATGTTTCCTAAATTGGAACAAAGATACCGTTGAAGATGATGTTATTTTTGCGCATCTCTTTGAACTCTCTNACGGAAAATTAAATCTAAAAGATAGCAAAGAGCCCCTTAGGAATTCTTCTATACTACTTAAAACAAAAAATCGTTTTAGTGATACTAAGGCTACCCCAAACAAACACAAAAAGCATAACAATAACAATAGAGGCCGTAAGCGCTACTAAATTTCTTACCAAAAGCTATGGGAACTTTTCAAATCGAAGGAGGTCACAAATTAAAAGGTGAAATCACTCCACAAGGTGCAAAAAATGAAGTTTTGCAGATACTCTGTGCTGTTTTATTAACACCCCAAGAGGTTATTATAGAAAATATACCAGATATTATAGATGTAAATAAACTAATTGGCATCTTAGGTAATTTGGGTGTTAAAATCCAAAAATTAGGAAAAGGTAAATTTTCATTTAAGGCAGATGATATTAACCTTGACTATCTTGAGTCAGAACTTTTTAAAACCCAGGGCGGTTCATTACGAGGTTCTATCATGATTGTAGGTCCTCTTTTGGCACGTTTTGGTAAAGGATATATACCACGTCCAGGTGGTGATAAAATTGGAAGAAGAAGATTAGACACACATTTTGAAGGTTTCATTAAATTAGGGGCAAACTTTAGATATAATAAAGAAGAGCGTTTTTATGGAGTAGAGGCTCCAAACGGTCTTAAGGGTTGCTACATGTTACTTGATCAGGCTTCTGTTACTGGAACTGCTAACATTGTAATGGCAGCAGTTCTGGCCAAAGGAACCACAACAATATACAACGCCGCTTGTGAGCCATACCTGCAGCAGCTGTGTAAAATGTTAAACTCCATGGGGGCAGATATCAAAGGTGTAGGTTCTAATATGCTAACAATTGATGGTGTTGAACACTTAACAGGTTGCACACACCGCGTATTGCCAGATATGATTGAAATAGGTAGCTGGATAGGATTAGCAGCTATGACTCATAGTGAAATAACCATTAAAGATGTAAGTTGGGAAAACTTAGGTATTATTCCTGATACCTTTAGAAAATTAGGAATAACACTAGAAAAGAGAGGTGATGATATTTTCATACCCTCTCAGGATAGTTATGAAATTCAAGGATACATTGATGGTTCTACTCTAACTGTTTCAGATGCTCCGTGGCCAGGGTTTACTCCAGATTTATTAAGTATTGTATTAGTTGTTTGTACCCAGGCAAAAGGAAGTGTGCTTATACACCAAAAAATGTTTGAAAGCAGATTGTTTTTTGTAGATAAACTCATAGACATGGGTGCCCGTGTTATATTGTGTGATCCTCACCGCGCAACTGTTATAGGTCACAACTTTGAGTCTATGCTAAAGGCCACTACTATGGTCTCTCCAGATATACGTGCTGGTATTTCTTTATTAATTGCAGCACTTTCTGCCAAAGGAACTAGTACTATTCACAACATAGAGCAAATAGATCGAGGTTATGAAAATATAGACGAACGTCTTCGCGGCATTGGTGCTAAGATTACTAGATTAGATTCTTAACCATCTTATTTAGATAGTGTAATTTAAAAAGCCCCAAACACAATATGTTTGGGGCTTTTTATAAAAATACAATGTAATATACTAGTTACTTTTTTTTGTTTATTTCGTCTTGTAGTTTTCTTCTGAGTATTTGCTGCTCTTCTAATTTCTTTTGGCGATAACTATCAAATTCCTGCTCAATCTCAGAGAGTTTGTGTTTTGTTTGTTTTGTTATGATGTTGCTATTTTTAAATTTAATTATAAAAAACAACAGACCAAGTATTAGGATGCCTATAGTAGAAAACAGTAAAAAGTTATAAGTACCTTTTTTAGTAGTAATTCCAAAAAGTGAAATAGTTCCTTCTTTTTCAATTGATAAGGCCAGGTTGTTTTGTGTATTACTTAGGTTGGCCTCTAGAGTTGTTATGCTGTTGTTTTGAGATGCTATTGTTGCATCTTTTTGCTCTATNNAATTTTCAAGTAATTCTATAGAGTCTAAAATATTTTTTCTTAAACCAGCAAGTTTGGTTCTTTTAATGACCTTATATTTTTGGTAGTTATTAGATTTATCAATAACCTCAACAAATTGAGCCTCAATTGAATTGTCTGATGTAGTATTGTTTTGAGAATAGCCTGCAGTAGCACATAAAAATAGTACGCAGCTAAAGAATGTCTTAATAGTCATGATAGTTGTTTGTTTTGTGATGCGTATCTACTGATACTGCAGTGGCATTGCTATTGCTTGTAATCTAAAAGGTTTGGATTAACCAAACAAATTAATTTTATGTTGTAAAAATTTTAGAATGCTATTTGTCACTACATTTCTTAAAGGCAAAAGTAAGTGTAATTTAGGTATTTGTAAAGGTTTCTTTATTGGTTTTTATTGGCAGGTTATGATTGTAAATCAGAACAAATACATGTCTAAAGCATGTTTTTATATTTTAAAATAGCCTATAAAACATAGCTAATATAGCCTCTTTAATTATTCGTTTATTCCTTTTTTATAGGTCTGTAAACATCTTTCACGGGCAAGTTTGTGATCTACAATCATGGCAGTATATTTTTGAGTTTCATACTCAGGCACCCATTTCTTAATATACTTTTTATTTTTATCAAACTTATCTGCCTGTGTGATTGGGTTAAATATCCTAAAGTAGGGCGCAGCATCTACACCACTTCCTGCTGCCCATTGCCAATTACCAACATTACTTGATTGCTCGTAATCTAGAAGCTTTGAGGCAAAGTAGGTTTCTCCCCAGCGCCAATCAATAAGTAGGTGTTTACACAAAAAACTTGCAACTAGCATACGCACTCTATTGTGCATGTGTCCAGTTTTGTTTAGTTCTCTCATTCCGGCATCCACTAAAACATATCCTGTGGTCCCGTTTTTCCAGTGTTCAAACTCTTGCTCGTTGTTGCGCCATACAATACGGTCATACTTTGGTCTAAAGGCTTTTTGTTGCGTGTGGGGAAAGTGCCAAAATATCTGCATAAAAAATTCACGCCAAATAAGCTCACTCCAAAACACCTCGTTTTTTTGAGAAATAGCCTTTCTCATCATTGCCCTTACACTAACGGTGCCAAAACGTAAATGAGGCCCTAGGTGTGAAGTGCCATCTACTGCAGGGAAATTACGTGTATCTTCATAGTTTTGTATAAGAGTAGCAGAGGTATTGTGTTTGGGTACCTTTATACTGGAGGTGGTAAAACCCATTTGCTCCAGCGTCGTGTTTTGCAGCGTGGTATTTTGGTGCAGATTTTTAAAATAGATTGTTGTTTTGTGGTCTTTTAGGTCTATCTCTGGGTTAAATACACTTTTCCATTTATTTTTATAAGGAGTGTACACAACATAAGGAGTGCTGTCTGCCTTTACAATGGTATCTTTCTCAAAAATAACGTGGTCTTTGTAGTCATAAAAACCAATTGGGGCCGCACTATCTTGGTGTTGGGTTAGTGTAGTTAAATACTCTTTAATCTCAAGATCTCGCTTTTGCCCATAGGGCTCGTAATCTCTATTGGTGATTACATTTTGCACATTAAACTGCGCTGTTAATTTTTTAAAGACCTCTAATGGTTTGCCATAATATATAGCCAAAGAACTTCCGTGCTCTTGCAAGGTGCTCTTTAAGTCTTGCAATGTGTTGTAAATAAAACTTACCCTAGCATCGTCTTTGGAGAGTTTGTCTAGAATTTCGGTATCAAAAATAAAGATGGGCATAACAGGTGATTTGCCCTGTAATGCTTTAGAGAATCCTACATTGTCTTCAAGGCGTAAATCACGTCTAAACCAAAATATATTTACAGTTGCAGCCACTTTATTGAGTTTGTAATGTTGATTTTCCACCATCTATGGCAAGTACTTGTCCTGTCATCCAACTAGATTGTTCTGAGAGTAAAAAACAAGCAGTATTTGCAATATCTGCACTTGTTCCAATTCTTTTTAGTGGATGCATTTCTCCCATTCTTTGTTTTTTATCATCACTAGATAGCAGGCGTCCAGCTAGGGGAGTATCTGTAAGTGAGGGTGCAATAACATTAACTCTCATTGTTGGAGCATACTCTGCTGCCAAGGCTTTGGCAAATCCCTCTATAGCTCCTTTAGATGCCGATACGCTGGTATGAAAAGGCATACCTACTTTAACCGCAACAGTACTAAAAAACACTAAACTTGCCCCGCTAGTAGCCGTAAGCTTTGGAAGTAAGCCTTGTAGTACTTTAACTAGTGAAAGAAAATTTACCTCTAGATCTTCTTGGAATGTTTGAGGTTTTATTCTCTTAAAAGGTTTTAGGTTGATACTTCCAGGGCAATATACCAGGCCGTCTATCTGATCTGGCAAGGGTAATGTAGAGATATCATCAGTTAATGCATCAAAGACCATATGGGTAACTCCCTGGGGTATGTTCTCTTGTGTTCTAGAGGCTACATATACCTTGTGGGTGTCTGTAAGTTGTTTTGCTATTGCAGCTCCAATTCCGTAAGATCCGCCAATAAGAAGTATGTTTTTCATAGTTATAAGGTGTTTTAAGGTAATTATATAGTCCCAAAAAGTTCAATTAATTTCATTTTTCTGTACTTGAATATTTCATCAAGTCTTGGTTTTACAAGTATAGGATGTACTAATTGACCTAGCCACCCAAGAGGCACTTTATAGTCTATAATGTCTTCCATTTCTACACCACCTGGAATTTCTTTTATAAAGTGTTTGTGATGCCACATTGCATACGGGCCAAAGAGCTGTTGGTCAACAAAATACTCACCCTTCTCAACCTGAGTTATTTCTGTAACCCATTTTGTTTTTATACCCAGTAGTGGAGTTACAATGTATTGTATGATTTGCCCTGCAAACATGGGTCTGTCTGCTCCAGATTTTATAATAAAACCCATATACTTAGGTGTAATAGCCTTAAGGTTATTAGGGTCAGACAAAAAATCCCAAGCTTGTTGCTTGCTAATAGGAAGGTGTTGCTTGGAGTGTAGTGTGTAAATCTTCATGTATGGTGTCAAAAAAAAACAAGTAGTAAAGCTATGTAGGTATTATAAGTAGCTAGTATACTAGCTTAGTTATAGAATTGTTCAAAATTCATCCTAAACCAAAGATACTTTGATGAATAGTAATACTAGTAGGATTTTGAAAACTTTAAGATATTAAAGTGTCATCATTAGTATGATGCCTGGAGAAGAAGATAGCACTAAAATTTAATAACAAGAATTGGTGTTTAGCAATTCTCGTCACAACACTGTTCATCTTTCACTAACTTGCAGCTTACCACAGCCAGTAAACAGCCAATAATAGGCGCAAAAATATAAATCCATAAATCTGCTATGTTTCCAGAGACTACAGCGGGCGCTATAGAACGGGCTGGATTCATGGAGGCTCCAGTAATAGGGCCTGCAAACATGGCCTCTAACAGTACAACACTACCAATGGCAATACCGGCAACTACACCAATTTCTTTTGATCCTGTAGATACATTTATAATGACTACCATCAAGAAAAAAGATAAAATAATTTCAAGTATAAAAACTTTAAGTGCAGAGAGCCCTGGCAGGGTAGCGCCAAGTGTTTGACTTTCTGGAAATAAATACAATAGTATACCACTTGCTAGAAAAGCTCCAATGAGCTGCGCCAAAACATAGGCAGGAACTTCTTTCCATGGAAATTTTTTAGCATACGCAAAGCCAATAGTAACGGCTGGGTTCATGTGGGCGCCACTAATATCTCCAAAAGCATAAATCATACCCATAACAATAAGGCCAAAGGTAATTGCTACACCAACATGGGTTACCGTACCACCTGTAAAATCATTAATGACCATAGCTCCAGTACCACAAAATACAAGTGCGAAAGTTCCTATTATTTCTGAAATAAAACGTTTTGACATGCCACAAAGGTACTACAGAAATTGTAATGTTTTTTATGCTTTTTTAAATAAAGAGTCATAGTTTGTTTTTTTGTATTTTTACGGTATTAATAACACTTAACTATTTCTAATGAAAAAAATAATTTTATACACTACAATGTTCTTGTTAACCCTTGTAACACAAGCACAAATTAAAACACCTGCGCCAAGCCCAATGCAAACCCTAGAGCAAACTGTTGGACTTACAGATGTTACTTTAAAATATTCTAGACCTTCTGTAAAAGGCAGAACCATATTTGGTGGCTTGGTTCCCTTTGATGCCATGTGGCGTACGGGTGCAAACCAAAACTCTATGATTACCTTTAGTGATGATGTTTTAATTGGAGAAGCAACAGTGAAGGCTGGAACCTATGCAATTTTCACCAAGCCAGGTGCGGTAAATTGGGAGGTTTATTTTTATAATGATACTCAAAACTGGGGAACACCAAAGCAGTGGGATGATTCAAAAGTTGTTGCAAAAGTTGTTGCAAAAACCTACCAGATGCCAACTAGTGTAGAAACCTTCACCATGGCTATAAATGACATAAAGATTGACGGTGCTACTCTTGCCATAATTTGGGATAAAACCTACGTGTCTGTTAGTTTTAACGTAATGACAGATAAAATGGTAAGCGCCAGTATTAGATAAAGTAATGGGTACACCAAGCGCCGCAGATTATTACAGCGCTGCTGTGTACTACCTAGAGGCAGATAAAGATATCAATCAAGCAAAAACTTGGATTGACGCTGCTGTAGCTCTAAATGCTACTGCATTTTGGTACAAAAGACAACAGTCTTTGATTTATGCAAAATCTGGAGATATTAAGGCGCTATAAAAGCTGCAAAGGCTTCTATGGCTCAAGCTCAGGAAGCTGGAAACATGGATTATGTTGCCCTTAATAAAAAATCTTTAAAACAATGGGGAGCTAAATAATCTCTCTTTTTTAAAACCTAAAATCCCTTTCAATGCCCTTGTGTTATTGAGAGGGATTTTTTATTACTATTCTATTTACACTTCAAGACCTTTGTTTTTATCTGGGCTTACAACTTGCAAGATAAAGGCAATTGCAATTACGAGGGTAGCTCCTACAACATTTAGCCACAAATAAGGCATAAGGTCAATCCACCATATGTATACAATAATTCCTTGGGTAATAATTGCGGCAATAAACACGGCCCTGCTCTTAACATAGGAAAAGAAAAAGGCAAGCAAGAAAATCCCAAGTACATTTCCGTAGAAAATAGAACCTATAATGTTTACAAGCTCTATTAAGTTTTCAAATAAATTGGCCACACAAGCAACCCCAATAGCTATGATTCCCCAGAGCATTGTAAAGCCTTTTGAGGCTCTTAGGTAGTGTTTGTCACTCCTTGATTGATTGTTGCGCCTATATAGGTCTATGGTAGTTGTAGAGCCNAGNGCATTAAGCTCTGAGGCAGTTGAAGACATTGCGGCGCTTAGGATAACTGCCAATAGTAAGCCAATTAGACCTCTTGGAAGATTGTTTAATATAAAATGGATAAAAACATAATCTTTATCATTGGTCTCTGCCTTTGGGTTTGCTTTTTTTATTAATTCTTTAGATGTTGCTCTAAGTTGATCTTCTTGTGATTGCAATGCTTTAATATCTATAAGTACTGTCTGTTTTTGACTTTGGTTGTCTAGCACTGCATAGCTTAATTGCTGCTCTTTGACAGCAATCTCTAGAGTGTTTTTTTGCTCCTGTAGGTCTAGGTATTGCGCTGCATAGGGAGAGTTTAATACATCGTTTACTGCGCTAGGATTAAAGTGTAGGGGAGAAGAGTTGAATTGGTAAAACACAAAAACCATCACTCCAACTAAAAGAATAAAGAATTGCATTGGTATTTTTAGAAGCCCATTAAAAATGAGGCCCAGTTGCATTTCTTTCATAGATTTTCCGCTAAGATAACGCTGCACCTGGCTTTGATCTGTGCCAAAATAGGAGAGTGCAAGAAACGTACCTCCAATAATACCACTCCAAAAAGTGTACTTGTTGTTAAAATCAAANGAGAAATCTAATATTTCCATTTTCCCGCTTGCACCAGCAATCTCTAAAGCTTTGGTAAATGTGATATCTAAGGGCAGGTAATTTAATATCAGTAAAAATGCCACAAACATTCCTCCAAATATAATTGCCATTTGTTGTTTTTGAGTAACGCTCACCGCCTTGGTGCCGCCACTTACAGTATATATAATAACCAGTACCCCAATAATAATATTAAGCATCACTAGATTCCAGCCCAATACTGCAGATAAAATAATAGCAGGTGCAAAGATGGTAATACCGGCGGCCAAACCGCGCTGTATTAAAAAAAGGATAGCAGTAAGAGTACGTGTTTTAAGATCAAAACGAGTTTCTAAATATTCATAGGCAGTAAAAACCTTCAGCCTGTGGTATATGGGTATAAAGACCAAACAGATAATAACCATTGCAATTGGCAGTCCAAAATAGAACTGCACAAAGCCCATCCCGCTATGAAAGGCTTGCCCTGGTGTAGATAGAAAAGTAATAGCACTTGCCTGTGTTGCCATTACACTAAGGCCAATGGTCCACCATCTGGAGTCACTTCCTCCTTTTAGATACTGAGTTACATTTTTGCTACCCCTAGATTTATAGGTGCCATATAACACAATAAATAACAATGTCCCGATAAGGATAAACCAATCTATCTGCTGCATTTATACAAAGTGTTTCATTAATAAATAAAAGAGTACTACATAGATGGCATTTACAACAAGCACAAGTGTAAATTTTTGTGTCCACACAAATTTTTGTTTCGATACAATGGTTTTTTTTCTTCCATGATGTGTTTTTTAAAATCCTATTTTCCTATAGAAATAATATTTGCAAATAACCTATAAGCCCCTGCAACGCCAGCAGGAAGTTCTCTAAAGAAACTAAGTCCTGTATATACGAAGTGTCCTTTTCCGTAGCGGGCCACCAAAAGAGATCCTTTTGTTTGTGGAGCTCCTTTATCATTCATTGCTAGTATTGGGGTAAACTCCTCTGCCCATTTGTTAGGAAAATAGAGCCCTCGTTCTTGTACCCAGCCCTTAAAATCTTCCTGTGTTATTTTGTTAGGGCTGTTTAATACAGGGTGGCTAGGGTCTAAAATTGTAACCTTCGCAAACTCATCTGTAACCCTGTCTCTGGAGAGTGATAATGCGTATGGGGCTACTTGTTTTGTAACGAGTCTATGACTTGTGTTGTATTGTACCACCATTGTACCTCCAGCCTGTACGTATTTGTTTAATTCTTTTTGTGCAAAAGCTAGTGCGCCAATAGTATTGTAGGCTCTAACTCCAAGAACAACTGCATCATATTTTTTAAGGCTTTGGGCTGAAATTTCTGTAACATCAAGATTTGTCACACTGTATCCTATTTGCTCTAAGCTCTGCCCAACGCCGTCACCAGCTCCTTGAATATAGCC
>JGI26115J46592_1000166_pt1 | contig 15123 bp, 17 predicted proteins | sample AOAMet1_07_M0_10_2_FD_46592 | JGI IMG/M metagenome (IMG submission 46592)
GTGATAAAATATACATTTAAAAAAATAGGATATGCAACCCTCACGCTCTTTGGCGTAGTATCTGTGATTTTTATGTTATTTAACATGCTACCCGATGACCCAGCCAAAATGATGCTTGGTCAAAATCAAAATAAAGAGCAAATAGCTGCGGTTCAAAAAAAGTACGGCCTTGACAAACCTATTTTTACCCAGTATTTGTTATACATCAATGACCTTTCGCCCATATCATACCATAGCAATAAAGCTTCAGATTATACCTTTTTAGCTCCCAAAAAATACAGTGCTCTACATCTGTTTACTGCTGGTGGCGGAAGTGTTGTAGTAAAGTTTCCCTATTTAAGAGAGTCTTTTCAAAAAAGCGGAAAAAAAGTGAGTGCCGTTATTGCGCAAACCTTGCCTAATACTGTTGTGTTGGCTTTAAGTTCTATAGTGATAGCAATGTTGTTAGGGGTGCTTCTGGGTATTATATCTGTACTTTCTAAAGATCGTTGGATAGACAAAGCTATTCAACTAATAAGCACTTTAGGGATGAGTGTTCCTTCTTTTTTTAGTGCTATTTTATTTGCTTGGGTGGGTTTGTGCTGCACAGATACACGGGGCTTCAAATGACAGGCAGTTTGTATGAGGTTGATGATTTTGGAAATGGTACCTACATACAATGGAAAAACTTAGTATTACCTGCAATTGTTTTAGGTATTAGACCTCTTGCGGTGGTTAGTCAATTAATGCGCAATTCTTTACTAGAGGTTTTAAACCAAGATTATATTACAACGGCCAAAGCAAAAGGGCTCTCACAAAGAGCAGTAATTGGTAGACATGCTTTAAAAAATTCTTTAAACCCAGTAGTGACAGCTATTTCTGGATGGTTTGCCTCTATGCTTGCAGGTGCTGTTTTTGTCGAGTTTATTTTTGGTTGGAATGGCATAGGTAAAGAAATAGTAGACGCGTTAAATAAAAGTGATCTTCCTGTTATTATGGGAACGGTTATTGTTATTGCTAGTTTGTTTATAGTAATCAATATCTTTGTAGATATTCTATACGGTTGGCTAGACCCAAAAATTAGAGTCTAAAAAACAAATCAATGAAATATATAGCTGTATTGCTTTTTTTATTTTTTTCTAGTTGCTCTAAGGGGCCAGATCTTGTGGAGTTTCCTGACAAGGCACTGGCAGATGTTTTTGTGTCTATAAATGGAGTGCAAACTAGTTTTGAAAGTGTTCTAGAAACCCACAAGGGAGAAACTATTTTTATTGATATATGGGCGGCCTGGTGCAGAGATTGTATAAAGTCTATGCCGCAGTTAAAGAAATTACAAGAAGATTTTCCAAAAACAACTTTTCTTTTTTTATCATTAGATAAAGGTGTTGATAGCTGGAAAAAAGGAATTAAAAAATACAACCTTGTAGGAGAACATTATTTTATGTCATCTGGTTGGAAAGGTCCTTTTGCAAAAGCAATAGATTTGGATTGGATACCAAGGTACATGGTTATTGATACAACAGGTAAAATTTCACTCTATAGAGCGATTGCCATAGATGATTATAGAATAGAAGAGGCTTTAAAAAACAATTAGTAAAACAAATACTGAATTATGAGAAGAAATATAGTAGCAGGAAACTGGAAGATGAATTGTGACATCTCGCAAACCTATCACCTTTTAGACGTTTTAAAAGAACAAGACATCACAGATGATGTATCTGTTATTGTAGCGCCACCATTTACAAATTTGCAAAGTGCAAATCAAGCTCTTTTGGATACAGAGATTTTAGTAGCAGCTCAAAATATGCATCAAGAAGCTACAGGGGCATATACAGGAGAGGTTTCTGCAGCAATGCTCAAGAGTGTTGGCGTTGAGGTTGTTATTTTAGGACATAGTGAACGTCGCGCTATTTTTGGTGAAACAAATGCGCTTCTTGCAGCCAAAGTAAACACTGCTCTAGAAAATGAGATGACTATTATCTTTTGTTTTGGGGAAGAACTCTCTGACAGAAAAGCAGGAAACCATTTTGATGTTGTTAGACAACAATTACAAGAAGGGATTTTCCATATAGAAAAAGAAAACTGGAACAATGTAATTCTTGCCTATGAGCCTGTATGGGCTATAGGAACTGGAGAGACTGCTACCCCAGACCAAGCCCAAGAAATGCATCGTTTTATAAGAAATACCTTGTCTGAGGTTTTTGACACAGATGTTTCTCAAGATGTTTCTATACTCTACGGAGGTAGTGTGAAACCTGGCAATGCTAAAGAGATATTTGGTAAAGAAGATGTTGACGGAGGCCTTATTGGAGGCGCGGCGCTAAATGCTGCAGATTTTACGGCTATTATTAATGCTTTTGAGTAGGTTTTAAAACCATCCAAATTTTACAGTATGTCTATATATATAGAGTATCATTTCACAGTNTCTCCCTTGCAACCAGGTACAGAAATTTTAATTGCTCAGCTTGGTTATGCCGGGTTTGAGAGTTTTGTTGAAGATCAAACNGGTGTTTTGGCGTATATTCAAAAACAGGAGTGCGGCCCGTCTATATTAGAAGATATTCAGGTGTTGGGCTCTCCAGAATTTGAAATAACATTTCAAAGAAAAGAGATTGCACAAATAAATTGGAATGCAGCTTGGGAACAAAATTTTGATCCTATTGTTGTAGATGATACCTGCGCTGTTCGAGCTCCTTTTCATACTCCCTATAACTGCGCTTATGAAATAATCATAGAGCCTAAAATGTCTTTTGGTACAGGACACCATGAAACCACCTTTATGATGATGCAGCATATTCTTGAAAATGATTTTCAAGGAAAAACTGTTTTGGATATGGGATGTGGAACTGCTGTTCTTGCTATTCTTGCTGAAAAAAGAGGCGCAAAGAACCTAGATGCTATAGATATTGACCCTTGGTGTGTAGAAAATAGCCAGGAAAACATCTCTAGAAATAAGTGTAATTTTATTACTGTTTCTTTAGGGGATGCCACAAAAATACCCAAAGATAAATACCACACTGTAATAGCCAATATTAATAGAAATATACTGCTTAATGATATGGGAGTTTATAAGGAGAGTTTACTTGCTGGGGGTACCTTATTTCTTAGTGGGTTTTACACCCAAGATTTACCTGTTATAAAACAGGCCTGCAGCAAATTAGGTTTTACATTTGTTGGAAACAAAGAGCGTAACAACTGGGTAGGGGCAAAGTTTACTCTTTAAGGATTGATTGTATTATTTGAATTTACTTTTTTAATTGTGATAAATACTAAAGAAAAAATACAAGAAGAGTTTGATACNCTNGAGCAAGAAGCCATAGAGCACCAAATTATCTTGTTTAACGATGAGGTAAACACCTTTGATCATGTTATTGAGATGCTTATATANGCTTGTGATCATACTCCTGAGCAGGCAGAGCAATGTTCTTTGATTGTTCATTACAAAGGCAAGTGTGGCGTTAAAACAGGTCCTTATAAGGAGCTTGAAAAGCGATGCAGTATCTTACTTGAGGCTGGCCTTAGNGCAGAAATCCAATAATAAGGTGTAGCTANTCTTGCTACTATTAATTCTGAATTTAGTGCCTTTGTCTTAGATTGTTAAAAGTATAATTACGTCAATCTATCCCAAGTAAAAATAAATATCAAATCAACAATTATTTATATAAAATACTAGCATTGATTTATTCTATTTTTCTATATTTGCACCCCGAAACAAATCATTTTATTGTTTCTAAACGGCCTCGTGGCGCAACTGAATAGCGCACTTGATTACGGCTCAAGAGGTTACAAGTTTGAATCTTGTCGAGGTCACNACTATTTACAAGGGAANTNGAGAAATCTAGTTCCCTTTTTTTTATTTTGTGTACATTTACACAAACACCTTACTATGAAAACGATATTATTTTTACTCTCATTTTTATGCTTAACCAGCATTGGCTTTTCACAAAATGATACTATAGCTACTCAATTTACAACTACATATCGTATCATTAAAAACGATGATAGCGAATTAATTGGAAAAATCCTTAGCGAAGATGCACGTGAAATTCTAATATTAACCTCTGACAACAGAGAAGTTTACATACCTCAACACGTTATAAAGAAAATGGAACTTGTGAATAGCTCTGATTTTGACAACCGTGGTACCTTCGTTGGAGAAGACAAATTTGCAACAAGATATTTTTTCACTACTAATGGATTACCTGTTAAAAAAGGGGAACACTACGTGCAATGGAATTTATATGGTCCAGATTTTCAATTTAGTTTGGGCAATAATATTGGCGTTGGTGTAATGACCTCATGGATAGGAATACCAATTATCGGAACAATAAAGAAAAGCTGGGAACTAGGAGAGAACACACAATTTGCTGTAGGTGGCCTACTAGGTACTGGTTCATGGGCAATTCCAGAATTTGGTTTAGCTTTACCTTTTGCTTCATTATCATATGGAAACAGGAGGTCAAACATTGCTTTCTCTGCAGGTTATGGAGCTGTTTGGTCTGATGGTTCTTCTAATGGCGCTGCACTTGTGAGCGTTGCTGGAATGAGAAAATTATCTTCTAAAATTAGTTTGGTCTTTGACTCTATTATTCTTTTAAGCGAGAGCAATGATTTTACTTTGTTTATTCCTGGAATTCGTTGGCATCAATCACAAGGCAGGTCATTTCAAATTGGGTTTTCAGCAGTCCCTACTGGTGGTGAAGTTATTCCTATTCCAATGGTACAGTGGTATAGGTCTCTATAAAAATGACACTCACAGTATAGTTTATTTACTATCATGAAAAAATCACTACCCATTTTTATATTTGTTCTGTTATTTTCGTTCTCCATCAAAGCGCAGGAATCTACTACCTTCTCAAACACTGACAATAGTAGTGAGATTACAAAAACTTCTTTCTTTGAGTGGAATTTTGGTGTTGCGTTTCTTTCTTATGACTCACTTATTCCTTTTCCTGGTGGTTCTGCACTTTGGGGTACCACATTTATTAATAAAGAAAATCTTATTTTTGAGTACGAAGTTGGTTTTGCATTTCCAACCCTTGTTACCGGAAAAATTGGANTAGGNAANCGTTTTAATAATACAANTGTTGTTNTTGGAGTAAGACCTTGGCCTACTACTGTGTACTTGCAAACTAGTTTTTCTACTACTAAAGAGAAATCTTGGATCGCTTCTATTGAGGGTAATCCTATTGATTTCGGTTCAATAGGAAATATTAATGTTGGTTACAGATGGAATATTACCTTAAAAAAGGTCAAAATAGAGATAGAGTAACCTTAATGAGGTAGTTTTTTTCTTACTACGCCATACAAAAAAGTTCCTAAAACAGCAGCGAGTATTACAATTCCTATTGGCAAAAAACCAGCTCCTAGTAATGCAAACATAGGTCCTGGACAAGCGCCAGCTAATGCCCAGCCTAATCCAAAAATAATTCCACCAAAGATATAGCGGCTAAACCCTTTTTGTTTGTTAGTGAATGTAATTACTTCACCATAAAAAGATTTTATTTTAAAGTGTTTTATGGTTTGAACCATTATTACTCCAATAACTAGCGCAGAGCCAATAATACCATACATATGAAAAGAGTCAAAGCTGAACATTTCATAGATTCTAAACCAAGAAGCAGCCTCAGATTTAAACATAGTAATTCCAAAAAGGATACCGATAAATAGATATATACCTGTTCTCATTTTTTAAAATATCATTGGGAAAATTAGGTGAACCATCAGTAGTCCTCCTATAAAAAATCCNATCACTGCCATTAATGATGGTAGCTGTAAATTACTTAAGCCAGATATGGCATGTCCAGAGGTGCATCCCCCTGCATACCTGGCTCCAAATCCTACTAGTAAACCTCCAATACCTAGAAGTATCACTTGTTTTACATTTAAAAAAGCACCAGTCGAGTTTGTAATGACAAATAATTCTTTGGGTAGATATGCATTACCTGCACTTGCAATGCCAAGTGTGTTTAACTTTGAAATAGTTTTAGCATCGATGGCAACTGCTAACTCTGAAGTCAAAAAATTAGCACCAATATATCCTCCAATTACTGTTCCTGTAGCTACAATTAAATTCCATTTCTGTGCTTTCCAGTCAAATTTAAAAAAATCTGTTTTTTTATCTGCTCCACACATAGTGCAAAGGGTTCTTAAATTTGAAGATATTCCAAAAGTCTTGTCTACCATNATAAGCAAGAACATAATAAGAGCTACCATTGGGCCAGCAATATACCATGGCCATGGGTCGTATATCCAATTCATTTTTATTAAGCTATGNTGTAATTAGTGTTTTATTGATCCCTCCACTTCATATACCCGCCTTTTAGGTCGTATATTTTTTNAAAACCNAGNCCTGCTAATTGTTTGGCAGCTCTACTACTTCTATTTCCAGAGCGGCAATAGAGATATAGAGGCTTTTTTTTNTCAAGTTTTGAAAAAGCTGCCTTAAAGCCATTTTGATTAAAAAAATCAATATTTATTGCTTTATCTATATGGCCNCTACTATATTCATTAGGTGTTCTTACATCTATAAGTTGCACATTGTGTTGTGTAACAGCTTCTTTAAGTTCATGCGTATCTATAAGAAATACAGATTNGTTTTTTTNGNTACCAAATAGAAAAGAGAATAAAGCCATGTTTTAGATTTTATGATTTGTTTTAAATTATGATGTCGATGAGCATATAAATTCTGAAATTTTATTGCCACACTGTTTTAAAGCAGTGAATCCTCCCTCTATGTTTATTAAATTATGAATACCTCGATTTTTTAATATAGATGCTGCAATCATACTTCTATATCCTCCAGCACAGTGAAGGTAAAAAGTGTTGTTTTCTGGAAAGTCATTTAAATGTTCATTTATATTACCAAGAGGNGTATTTATTGCATTCTCTAGGTNTTCACTCATAAACTCATTCTGTTTCCTAACATCAAACACGGGGGATGGGTTTTCTTTTTGCTCTTGCCTGTATGTTTCTGCTGTTATAGAGGTAACAGTATCATACTCTCTGGCTGTCTTTTTCCATGCGTCAAAACCTCCTTTTAGATACCCTAGTGTATTATCAAAACCAACCCTAGATAGCCTTGTTACAGCCTCTTGTTCTTGGCCAGATTCTGTTATTAATAAAAGTGGTTGTTTGATATCTGCAATTAAAGCCCCAACCCATGGCGCAAAACCTCCATCTAGACCTATAAAAATAGCCCTTGGTATATGGCCTTTTGCAAACGCATCTTGGTGTCTTACATCAAGTATGATTGCCCCAGTTTGATTTGCGATGGCTTCAAAGGCCTCAGGAGATAACCCTTTGGTGCCGCGTTTTAGCACCTCACTACTATCTTCATAGCCGTTTTTATTCATAGACACGTTTAAGGGGAAATATTGGGGTGGTGGTAAAAGCCCTTGTGTAACCTCTTCAATAAATTCTTGTTTAGTCATGGTAGCTCTTAAGGCATAGTTCATCTTTTTTTGATTGCCTAAAGTGTCAACGGTTTGCTTCATCATATTTTTTCCACAAGCAGAACCTGCTCCATGGGCAGGATATACGATGACTGAATCTGGCAATGGCATTATTTTTTCTCGTAAGCTGTCAAATAAAAATCCAGCCAAATCTTTTTCTGTTAATACGCCCATTTTTTGAGCTAAATCAGGTCTTCCTACATCTCCTAAAAACANAGTATCTCCNCTAAAAATAGCATGATCNTGCCCATTTTCATCCCTTAATAGATACGTGGTGCTCTCCATGGTATGTCCTGGGGTATGTATGGCAATTATAGTTATATTCCCTACCTTAAATTCTTGACCATCTTGAGCAATTAAAGCATCAAATGTTGGANTAGCGTTAGGTCCAAAGATTATAGGAGCCCCNGTCTTTTTGGCTANGGTTACATGTCCACTCACAAAATCTGCATGGAAATGTGTCTCAAAAATGTATTTTATCTTTGCTTTATCTAATTGGGCTCTCTCCAAGTAGAAATGAACTTCCCTTAGTGGATCTATTATGGCTACTTCTCCATTACTCTCAATGTAATAGGCTCCTTGAGATAAACATCCAGTATAAATTTGTTCAATGGTCATACAGTATTATTTTACTTTATGTTGTAAAATTAATAAGAACTAAAACCTCTCGCAGTAACTTAGGTTACACAAGAACATATTTCGCAAAAAAAAAGACCCTCTAAATGAGGGCCTCTTTAAAATCGTTGTTTGATCGTTTTATTGTTTTACAAAAAACTCCATGTAGAATATAAAAATGGCCATTATAAATATGAAATATCCAAAACCTTTTTTAAGTTTACTACCATCAATAAAATTACCTAGGTAGCTCCCTATGAAAATGCCAATTAAGGAAATTCCAGTGAATATGGAAAGGAAGCTCCAATCTATATCCATGGTTAGTGCATCTCCAAGAAAAAATCCAAGTAAGGATTTAAAAGCAATAATAATTAAAGACGTACCAATGGCTACTTTCATGTCTATGTTGGCTAAAATCACGAGCGCAGGAATGATTAGAAATCCTCCACCTGCACCAATAATTCCTGTAACCCCACCTACTAGTAAACCTTCAATTAAAATTAAGGCGTATCTGTAATTAACAGTACTATTTTCTTTCTGCTTTTTTTCTTTACGTTTTTTTAGCATAGAAAAAGCAGCAGGAATCATCAATAAGGCAAATAGGCCAAACATGCCCATTCTTCTTGTAAACTCAAACGCATCAATAGTAAAAATAACATCCGGTAGAGCTGGAACTACATAGTGTCTCACCAGGGTAACCCCTACAATGGCAGGAGTTCCAAAAACAAGGGCTGTTTTCCAATCTACATATCCTTTTAAGTGTTGTTTAACCCCTCCAACCAAAGCACTAGCTCCAACAATAAATAAAGAATATGCCGTAGCCACTTTCTCGTTTACAGAAAACAAATAAGCCAACACAGGTACTGCCAAGATAGACCCACCTCCACCAATTAATCCAAGAGTGATGCCTATTAGTAGCGCACTTAGATATCCAAAAATTTCTACTAATTCCATTTGTTGTATTTTTTCTATGCAAAAGTAGGGCTACTTTTTTTATCTAGAGGTAACTTAAGTTACATTNCTATTCTAATGCAATGATTTGTATGTAATTTCTATGNAGTTTGATTTTTCCAAAATTCTCTAATTTTTTTAAAAGTCTAGAGATTACAACCCTTGAGCTATGCAGGTCATAGGCTATTTCTTGGTGTGTGTTTTCTATAACCTTGGATTGGGTTATTCTNGCTTTCTCTTTTAGATAGTTAAGTAATCTTTGGTCCATATTATCAAAAGCAATACTATCTATGGCATAAAGCATTTCATTTAAACGATTATGATAACTCTCAAAAACAAAATTTCTCCAAGATGTGTAGGTTGCAGTCCACTGTTCCATTTTTTGAACAGGCACCATAATAAGTTTAGCATCAGTTTCTACTACCGCTCTAATTTCACTTTTTGTTTGTCCCATACAACAGGTCATTGTCATGGAGCATGTATCTCCTTTTTCAAGATAATATAACAATAGCTCATCTCCATTTGTGTCTTCTCGTAAAATCTTTATGACTCCAGATACAAGCAGAGGTATTGCTTTAATATAAGCGCCTATTTCCATCATTTTAAAACCAGCAGGAACTTCCTTAAAAGTTCCTACTTGCACTATTTCATTAATTAATGCATCTTCAAAAAGATCATTATAACTTTTTTTTAATTCCTCAATCATTACTATTGAATTATTGCTTAGTATTTGATATTGTATTTTTTTTAGCTTGTATTACCTACTATAAATATATATAAATAAAATGGCACAAGTCGTTGAGAGTTGGTAAGAATCAATTATTTTTGTAATTGATTAACACATTAAATAGTATAAAATGGGAGTAGGTGGACTTGTAATTGGAACTGCAGCAGTATGTTTGGTTTTAGCTATTATAGCTATGGTGAGCGAGAGCTTCAAGTAACAGTTTCTCCATACATTTTTTGTATTTCGGCTTACTTTGGTAAGCCTTTATTGGTTTTACTCAGTACATATGATACAACTACAAGATTATATACGTGACATTAAAGATTTTCCAAAACCTGGAATTGTATTTAAGGATATTACACCTTTGTTGTTAAGTTCTCAGGCCTCTAAGGCTTGTTTAGAGCAGTTACTGGACCTTGTTGGCGATCAAAAAATTGACAAAGTGGTTGGTGTTGAAGCCCGTGGTTTTTTCTTCGGAAATACGCTAGCACAATCATTAAAAGCAGGATTTGTACCTGTGCGCAAACCGGGCAAGTTACCTCATACAACTATTTCTCAAACCTATGATCTTGAATATGGCACAGACACCCTACAGATGCATAAAGATGCCATTGCTGTTGGAGATCGGGTGTTAATTCATGATGATATACTAGCCACAGGAGGCACTGCAAGGGCTGTGTGTGATATGGTAGAAAATCTAGGAGGAGTTATTGTGCAGTGTAATTTTTTAATTACGTTAGATTTTTTACAAGGAGCCCAAAAAATACAACAATACCCTGTTAGTTCTTTACTTCAATATTAATCTAAGGCATTTTTTGTAACCCATAATCTATAACCAAAAAGGGCTAGTTGCATTTTTGATGCTTTTGCTAAATCAAGCCTTTGTTTTGTAAAACTTGGAAGTATCGCTTTGTTTATTTTGGCTAGTGTTTTAAATAGTAACTTTTTCACGGTGTAAACATACAAAATAAAAAAAAGCTTACATATCTCTTTTCATCACTTTGTAGCCTATATTTTAAGATAAATAAACACCGTTTATTTATCTTCGCAGTATATATTATTTATATGAGCATACTGTTTATTTTTCTTGGCCTAGGCTTACTTGTTGTTGGTGGAGACTTTTTGGTTAGAGCAGCCGTAGGTTTGTCTTTAAAACTAAAGCTCTCTAAGATGATCATAGGGTTAACTGTGGTCTCTTTTGCGACTTCTGCCCCAGAATTACTAGTAAGTGTTCAAGCCGCCATAGATGGCTTTAGCGACATTTCTTTAGGAAATGTGATTGGGTCTAATATTGCTAATATTGGTTTAGTATTAGGGGTTACAGCAATTATAACTCCTCTTTCTATAGATAAATATTTCTACAAGTTTAACTGGCCTGTACTCATGTTACTCTCTCTTGGCCTTTACTTTATTTTGCAAAGTGGTAATGAAATTTCTAGCCTAGAAGGTGTTGCTTTGGTGGCTATATTAATTATTTATTTGGTGCTGCTGATTAGTAGAGTAAATAATAACCCTGATAGTAATGCTTCTCAACAGGTTGATGGACAGTTGGCGGTAGTCTCTAATTTTAAAATTATAGTATGGTTGCTAATTGGCGCTATTGCTCTTTATTTTGGTAGTTTGTGGCTAGTAGATGGTGCTGTAGTTTTAGCTAGCACTTTGGGAGTTAGCGAACGTGTCATATCCATTACCATGATAGCTGTAGGGACAAGCCTTCCAGAACTTGCTGCCTCTGTGATTGCAGCTTTAAAAAAGGAGAAAGCCTTGTCACTGGGAAATCTAATTGGTTCTAATATATTTAATATAGCTTCTGTTTTGGGGATTACTGCTATTATAAAGCCTATTGCTGTAAAAAGTCAAGAACTCTTCACTAATGATTTGTGGTGGATGTTAGGATTTGCCGGAGTGTTAATACCCTTAGCATTTTTGCCAAATAAGTTTGAAATTGGCCGTATTAAAGGCCTTGTTTTACTTGCTTGTTATTGCCTATTTATTAGTTTGGCAGTATTGGGCTAGACAGATTTTGTCTAATTGCAATTATTTAATCTTAATATCACTCTCTACAAGACCATCACGCAATCTAATAACCCTGTGGGCATGCTGTGCAACCTCCTCTTCATGAGTTACTAGTATAACAGTGTTTCCTTGAGCATGAATGGCATCAAAGAGCGCCATGATTTCCAGTGATGTTTTTGAATCTAAATTACCTGTTGGCTCATCGGCCAAAATAATAGAGGGCTTGTTTACAAGTGCTCTACCTACGGCAACCCTTTGTCTTTGTCCACCAGAGAGTTGGTTGGGTCTGTGGTCCATTCTATCTGCTAGGCCAACATCTGTTAATACTTCTTGTGCACGTTTTGTTCTTTGTGTTTTTGTAGCTCCTGCATATACCATAGGAAGTGCTACATTATCTAGGGCTGTAGTTCTTGGTAACAAGTTAAAGGTTTGAAATACAAAGCCTATTTCTTTATTTCGTATCTCTGCCAACTCATCATCACTCATGTTGCTTACATCTTGCCCACTCAAAAGGTAAGACCCTGCCGTTGGTGTGTCTAGGCATCCAAGCAAATTCATTAAGGTTGATTTCCCAGAGCCTGAAGGTCCCATAAGGGCAACATACTCACCTTTTTTAATTTGAAGATCAATACCCTTTAATACTTTAACAATTTCTTGTCCTAAAGGAAAATCTCTACGTATTGCTTTGATGTCTATAACTAAACTCATATATCTTGTTACTTATGCTATAAATATAGCTGAATTTTTTAATAATTACGGGCACTGCCAGTTGTCGTGTTAACTTTCAATAACAACTATTTTTAATGGTGTTAATATCACCCATAAGTCGTAGGATAGCCAACAATGTTACAGCCGCAGTGTGAAATGTTGTTTTTCTTGCCCTTTTTTTAAAAAAATAAGCCCGCAGTAAAACCCGTTAATACTCACTGTTACATCTTGGGAGGCTATCATGTGTTGCCATACTTTAGTGTTAGCAGTATTTGTATAGATGCCTTCAAAAATAAACACGCAGTTCTTTTGAGCACTTCGGAGCATTTTTTCAAATAAAGTTACTACGTTTATGTTGCTATTTGTGGAGTCTANATATACCAAATCAAAGTGTTTGTTTACTGTTTGGGTTTCCAAAAAATCTTCCACAACCGTGACACTGCTATTTGGTCTTGCNAAAGAGAGGAGCGAAGCTGTGTTTTTTGAATTGCCTACTACTAAAATCTCATTAGATTTAAAATAAGAAGCTATTTTATAGGGTATTATTTGCTTTTTTTTAGAAATCAAGTGTTTTTTTGTGTCCTTGTGCTGTTTATTGTAGATACACTTTGTAAGTAGCGAGTATACAAAAGGAGAGTGCACACCATGCTCATTGGTTGACTTAAGTATAAATTTAATATATGATTTTAAAGTATACAGCACGCTTGAGTGAGTTTATTGTTCCATTTTTTCAGAGAGCTCGAACCAACGCATTTCTTTTTCAGACAAACCATCAATGATGTCCTGCAATGTTTTAGATTGCTTATTGATTTGCTCCTGGTCCCAATTTTCTGTGGCAAATTTTTCTTGTAAAGAGTCGCGATCCCTTTCCAGTTTTGCAATGTCCCTCTCTAGGCGGTTATATTCTTTTTGTTCTTGATACCCTAGTTTGGTTTTTGTGGTAGCTGTTTTCCAATTTTTCTTTTCTGTTTTTGGCGATGCTGCATCTCTTTTTTCTGAAATTTTACTATCCTCATATGTTCTATAATCACTATAGTTACCTGGGAAATCTAGTATTTCACCACCTCCCTGAAACACAAAAAGATGATCTACGATCTTGTCCATAAAATAACGATCATGACTTACCACAATAAGACATCCAGGAAAATCTAGTAAAAAACTCTCCAATACNTTAAGTGTTACAATATCTAAATCATTGGTAGGCTCATCCAAAATAAGAAAATTTGGATTTTGAATAAGCACCGTACACAGGTACAGTCTTTTTCTTTCACCACCACTTAGTTTATCTACAAAGTCATACTGTTTTTTTCTATCAAACAAAAAACGCTCCAATAAACCTTGTGCGCTAATTTGGCGTCCTTTTTTTAATGGGATGTAATCTCCAAACTCTCTAATAACATCAATTACTTTTTGTCCTTCTTTAATATTGATTCCTCTTTGGGTATAGTATCCAAATTTTACAGTATCGCCAATAACAACTTTTCCAGAATCTGGCTGTAGTGAGCCCGTTAGTATGTTTAGAAAAGTAGATTTTCCAGTACCATTTTTCCCTATAATTCCAATACGTTCTGCTCTAAGAAAATTATATTCGAAACCATTAAAAAGGGTGTTATTATCATAGGTTTTAGCTATTTTATGTAACTCAACTACCTTGGTGCCAAGTCTCTCCATGTTAAGTTCTAACTCTACCTGGTGGTCGTTACGTCTTTTATGGGCTTTGTCCTTGATTTCACTAAAGTCATCAATTCTAGATTTACTTTTAGTGGTTCTTGCCTTTGGTTGGCGGCGCATCCAATCCAGCTCTTTTTTATATAATTGTTTTGCTTTGCCTGTTTCTGAAGTTTCAGCCTCTATTCTAGCGTCTCTTTTCTCAAGGTAATAGCTGTAGTTTCCTTTATAACTGTAAAGGTTACCTTGGTCTAATTCTACAATTTCATTGCACACACGTTCCAAAAAATACCTGTCATGGGTAACCATAAAAAGGGTGAAATTTTCTTTTGCAAACAAAGCCTCAAGCCACTCAATCATTTCCAGATCAAGGTGGTTTGTGGGCTCATCCATTACTAGTAAATCTGGTTTTGTAAGAAGAGCATTGGCAAGAGCAAGTCTCTTTTTTTGCCCTCCACTTAAATCACCCACCTTTTTGTTAAGATTTTCTAATTTTAATTTAAATAGTATTTGCTTGTATCTTGTTTCAAAATCCCAGGCATCATGTGCATCCATAGCATCAAAAGCTGCTTGGTAATTTTCTGTTTGCTCTGGATGTAGAATTGCTTTTTCGTAGGATTTAATAACCTCCAATACTGGGTTATCGCTAGCTAAAATAGTCTGCTCAATGGTAAGGCTTTTGTTTAGGTTTGGTTCTTGAGAGAGAAAAGCAACGGTTAGATTTTTTCTATACACCACAGCGCCCTTATCTGGAGTGTCTATCCCAGAAAGGATATTTAAAAGAGACGTTTTACCGGTTCCGTTTTTGGCGACAAACCCAATTTTTTGTCCTTGATTGATACCAAAGGAGATATCTTCAAATAAGATACGTTCACCATAAGATTTTGCAACATGTTCAACAGAGAGGTAATTCACAGTTTGATTTTTATGCAAATTAAGGTGTTTTTGCTTACTTAAATTGTAATATACTTTATAATTATCAGCAAATTCTACAATTATAGATAC
>JGI26115J46592_1000172_pt1 | contig 14841 bp, 13 predicted proteins | sample AOAMet1_07_M0_10_2_FD_46592 | JGI IMG/M metagenome (IMG submission 46592)
CATAGCTAGTTCTGGATTGAACTCCCGTTGAGGTAAACCAGACGCATGGAATGGGTTTGCAGTAGAGATTGGATGATCATTACCAAGTGATCCATGCCCAAGTAGGATTTTATCAACCAATTCTTGGCGCTTGATTGAATGCTTAAGAGCTAAACGAAGATCAAGATTATCAAATGGCTCTGAAGTGACACGCATTGGCATAGTATAATGTAGTGTGCCAGCTATTTCCAAAATTTCAAGTGTTGGAACGCGTGCAAGCAGTGCAACAGTTTTTGGATCGACACGGTCGATTGCATCAACATCACCATTCATTACCGCGCTTTGACGAGCAGCAGTATCAAGTAGTGAAATCATTTCAACTTCATCGAAATGAGCTGCGCCTTCTTTCCAATAGTTTGCATTACGTTTAAATGTAGCGCGAACGCCTGGTTCAAAGTCTTGTAAAACATACCCACCAGTACCGATGCCAGATTGTGAGTCAATTTTTCCATCTTTTGATGGTTTGATCAATAAATGGTAATCACTCACGATATATGGGAAGCCTGCATTTGGAGCATTTAATTCCATAATAACTCTATTTGGACCGTCAGCTTTAATAGAAGTGACTGCAGTTAGAAGTCCTCTTGCAGCTGATTTACTGTCTTCGTTGCGGTGATAATCAAATGTAGCAACCACATCTTCAGCAGTTAAGGTTTTGCCATTATGGAATTCAACACCTTGGCGTAAGTTAAATATCCAAGTTTTGGCGTCTGATGATTCATAACTTTCTGCCAATTCAGGGCGTAACTGTCCGTCGCTACCAATTTCCATTAAGTGGTTGCCAAATGTCATACCAGTGTTTGTCATCATTGAATTTTCAAATGTACCAGAATCAAGTGAATCTGTTGTAGAGCCATGTCCCACACCGTAGCGCATGATGCCGCCTTTATTAGGTGCAGCTGCCATAGCTTTATCTGCCATAGTTAGAGCTGATGGTAAGACAACACCTGCAGCTAATGCTGACATTACAAATTGACGACGATCAATCTGACCTGTTGTTAACTTGAATTTTTGTAATGATATAAATTGTTTTTTCATAATTTTTCCCTCCTTATTTTTGGTACCCAATTCTTTGTTATAATTAGTTATTTAGAATCGTTACTTGGATTACTGTTGCACAGTTATTGTTGATTTACAAAGTTAACGTTTTTTACTTTTAGTACTATCTTTAAATAATACTGCCTCATAATTCTTATTATGAAGATTTATCTTTACAAGATGCATACCACTAGCTTTAATTGTAGAAATGATGCGGATAGTCTTCGCGTTTAAGGGAGGATTTATTTGTGCATCCAATTTTGGGTACTATTATTCAACGCCTTTTATTAGGTTTAGTAACACTATTTTTTGTTTCACTAATAATTTTTAGCTCTGTTGAATTTTTACCTGGTGATTTTACTCAAGCAATTCTTGGACAAGCTGCAACAGAAGATACTGTAGCTGCTTTTAGAGCAGAGCTTGGCTTGGATAAGCCTGCATATATTCGTTATTTTGATTGGATTGGAGCGGTTGCTCAAGGAGATCTTGGATACTCATTCTCTGGGCGAAGTGCATCTGGAGTTGATCGATCAAGAGCTGTTGTGGATTTGGTTGCGCCTCGATTAGGCAACACACTTTTTCTTGCTGGAATGGCTGCAATAGTCTCTGTTCCATTAGCTTTGGTTCTTGGAATTACAGCTGCGCTTTACCGCAATTCATTTTATGATCGCTCTGTAAATGCTNTAACACTTACAACAATTTCTTTTCCAGAATTCTTCTTAGCGTATTTATTAATTTTGTTTTTCGCATCTTTATGGCCAGTATTTCCATCTTTAGCTAACGTAAATGCTGAAACTGAATTGATTGATCGAATATATAAATGTATATTACCAGCACTAACTTTAACACTTGTAATTGTTGCTCATATGATGCGCATGACACGNGCTGCAATTATAAATTTATTAGCAAGCCCATATATTGAAATGTCACAATTAAAAGGATTGTCAAAAGCAAANGTCATTATGCGTCATGCGCTTCCNAATGCATGGGCGCCTATTGCGACTGTTATAGCATTTAATCTAGCTTACTTGGTTGTTGGAGTTGTGGTNGTTGAAGTTGTTTTTGTATATCCAGGCATTGGTCAATTGATGGTAGATGCTGTTACAACTCGTGATATTCCAGTTGTTCAAGCTTGTGCTTTAATATTTGCAACAACCTATATCTTACTTAATCTGACAGCAGATATTATCGGTATAGTCACGAACCCAAGATTGTTGCATCCAAGATGACAGATACACCTCAAGCTTACTCTGCCGCAGCAGAAATAGGTCAAATTCGAGAACGCCGTACTTGGATACAAATCGCCAAGATTGAACTCAAAAAGGCGCCTTATTCAGCCTGGTTTGGGTTAATTGTAATTGCAATATATTTGTTTGTTGCAATTTTCGCACCTCTGCTTGCACCTCATGGTGAGGCTGAGATATTTCCTGCATCATTTGCTCCTTGGGGTGGGGATTTTGTCTTTGGAACTGATCAAATTGGAAGGGATATATTTTCTAGATTAATTTACGGTGCNCGTAATACTATTGGAATAGCTCTTGCAACGACTTTACTTTCATTTGCAATTGGAGGCTCTCTTGGATTGATTGCAGCCATTTCTGGAGGTTGGTTAGATCAACTTTTAAGTCGTTTTGTTGATGTATTAATGGCTATTCCAGGATTAATTTTTGCACTTATGCTTCTAACTATTTTTGGATCCAGTATTTTATCCTTAATTATGATTATTGCAGTTTTAGACAGTACGCGCGTGTTTAGGCTTACACGTTCAGTTTCAGTGAGTGTTGTTGTTATGGACTATGTNGAAGCGGCGAAACTACGCGGTGAGAAATTGGGGTGGATAATGAGGCGAGAAATATTGCCAAATATCATGCCTCCATTAATCGCTGAGTTTGGACTTCGCTTTAGCTTTGTTTTCCTAACAATTGCGGCTTTGAGNTTTCTAGGNCTTGGCATTCAGCCACCAACAGCAGATTGGGGGTCAATGGTTCGTGATAATGCATCTATGATACAATTTGCTAAATATGATCTCACGGCTGCATTAACTCCGATGATNCCTGCGGGCGCTATTGCACTTTTAACTGTAGCTGTGAATTTTGTAGTTGATTGGTTTTTGCACATAACAAGTGGATTAAACGATGAGCACTAAGCATGGCAAAAAAGGTGACATTCTTCTTGAAATGAAAGATATCAGAATAGATGGCTTTTCTGATGAGCGTTGGCANAAAATTATTAAAGGCATTGATCTCACTCTNCATCGAGGCGAAGTTATGGGTTTGATAGGTGAGTCTGGCGCAGGTAAATCCACACTTGGCTTAGCTAGTATGGGATTTACTAAACCTGGGTGCAAAATTACATCTGGATCTGTTGTTTTTGATGGAAAAGATTTGGTAACNGCAAGTGAAGATGAAAAACGATCTCTTTGGGGTACTCGCATTGCATATGTTGCACAATCAGCAGCTGCTTCTTTTAACCCTGCACATCGATTATTAAATCAAACAGTTGAAGCAAGTCTCAATCAAAATTTACAATCGCGAGATTTAGCAGAGGCAGATGCCCGTGATTTGTATAAGCAATTACAATTGCCTGANCCTGAAAATATCGGTGATAGATACCCTCATCAAGTTTCTGGAGGACAATTACAGCGTATGATGACTGCCATGGCTATGTCGCCACGCCCTGATCTAATTATCTTTGATGAACCAACAACAGCTCTTGATGTTACAACTCAAGTAGAAGTGTTGGTGGCGATGCGTTCTATAGTAGAAAAATTTAATACTGCAGCACTATATATNACTCATGACTTAGCAGTGGTTGCGCAAATGGCTGATGTAATTAAAGTGTTGCGTTATGGTAAAGAGGTGGAAGAAGCTGATACTCGTAAGATGCTTAAATCCCCCAAAGAAGAATATACTAAGTCTCTTTGGTCAGTACGTGCATTGGAAAAAGCTGAAGCTCCCAGTGATGACATTATATTATCGATAAACAATGTGGATGCTGCCTATAATGGCTCNTTAAAAGTATTACATGATGTAAATATAAAAATCCCACGTGGACGTACAGTTGCCGTTGTAGGTGAAAGTGGTTCAGGAAAATCAACAACGGCTAGGGTAATAACAGGTTTGTTGCCNCCAATGGTCGGCAACGTTGAGTTTAATGGTGGCGCACTCCCTGCAGAACTTAAAGACCGTACAAAAGATCAATTACAACGCATTCAAATGATCTATCAGAGTGCGGATACTGCAATGAATCCAAGGCAAACAATTGCTGAAATTATTGGTAGACCTCTAGAGTTTTATCACGGGCTCTCCGGATTGCAAAAGCAGGAAAGAATTCTTGAGCTATTGAAAATGATAGAACTTGATGAGAGTTTCTATGATCGCTTCCCAAGTGAGTTATCGGGGGGTCAAAAGCAGCGCGTTTGTATTGCTCGCGCACTTGCGGCTGATCCTGAAATCATCATTTGTGATGAAGTTACGTCTGCACTAGATCAAATTGTCCAAGAGGGTATATTGAAACTTCTTTTGAATTTACAAAAAGAGTACAATATTACCTATCTGTTCATCACACATGATATTGCTGTTGTTAATGCGATTTCAGATGAAATAGTTGTCATGTATCAAGGAGCAGTAATCGAGCAGGGTTTGAAGAGTGAAATTATGTCGCCACCACATCCAGAATACACTCAACTTTTACTTAATTCTGTTCCTGAAATGGATCCAGATTGGCTAACAAAATTAGTTAAATCTAGATAAGTAATAGATCCTTCAGCTTAATAACTACTAATGAAAAGTATTNTATTATTATGTTTGATTAGCTGATTTTTTGTGGCTGTCGTAACTTGCGCCAAGCTCAGATCGCAGAAAATCACCAAAATGCATTGGTTCAAACTGTGGATCACCCGTACCTTTTAGAGGTTTTATGATTGTATTGACGTGTGGATCAAAGAAGAATGGAATTGAGTACCGCTCTTTTCCTGAGCGGTTTATAACTCGATGAGGCGTAGATTTAAGTAAACCGTTAGATAACCGGTTGAGCATGTCACCAACGTTTACCACAAATGTACCATCAATTTTAGGGACGTCGATCCAATCACCATGGGGCGTTTGGACTTGTAGACCTCCAATACCATCTTGTGCAAGAAGTGTAAGTGCTCCAAAATCAGTATGTGGTGCGGAACCATATAAATCATCAGGGCTAAGTATTGGACTTGGTGGATAGTGCAATAATCTAAGCCATGTAGTAGGTAAATTAAATGCCGGCATAAGTTCATTGGGTTTGGCATTGCAAGCTTCCGCAGCAATACTGATGAGACGTTTTCCTAAGGTGGACATTTGTTCTGTGTAAGCAGTTAACGTATTACGAAAACCAACAATATCAGGCCACTGATTGGGGCCTGATAGATATTCATGTGGTTTTTCATCGCTTTCACGCATCATCATGAAACTGCTAGATTGATTTGGTTTTTTTACATCTGCAAGTTTTGAATTAACATCAGTTGAGGTGTTTATTGGAATGTATCCGCGATGGTTTTTATCAAGTAATATTGTCCGCTTTTCTGCTTCATTCAATCTGTGAAAATTTTTCGAAGCTTTAAAAGTTTCATCAATAAGTAATTGAGAAACGCTATGGTTTTTTATATAAGCAAATCCTGCTGTGGAATATGCATCTGCAAATTTTGATACGACACTATCATGAGGATTTGAAAGGTCTATTATAGCAATCTTAGTAAAGTCAGGCATTTGCGGCCTTTAGGAAGAATTTATAAGAATTATCTCTACGGCATGTCTTGTTTTTTAAAAACTAATTTAAGAATTCTTTTAAATCAATATGTCTATTCAATAAAATTATTTGTTTTAATTTTAAACTCCTTAATCTGCATGAAAAGAATTGGAAGCATTAGCACCAGTCCTATGGCCATGGTTGCTAAACCTGGCGCAATAAAAAAGAACGAAACAATTGCTACCCACCAACGCTGCCATTTTTGTAATGAAGAAATAAAGTACCCAGAGAATGCAACCCCAAGAGATGCTATTCCTAACATTGCTCCAATAAGTGTAACTGTAAACAACCACCAAGTGAAACCGTCTGCAATAAGTAACAAAGCCGGTGAATAAACAAAAACAAAAGGTACAAGAGCTTTTGCAATTCCGAGCCGAAATGCAGTATTACCAGTTTTAAATGGGTTGGAACCAGCAATACCTGCGGCGGCATATGCAGCCAATGCAACTGGGGGCGTAATATCTGCTAATACGCCATAATAAAAAACAAAGAAATGTGCTACAATTGGCTCTACATTCAGCACAGCTAATGCTGGCGCCGCCACAGCTACTAAAATTATGTATGTGGCCGTTGTAGGTATTCCTGCACCCATTATGATGCATGAGATAGCTATTAAGATTAATGAGGTAAACAATGCCCATTGAGCTACGCTAAAATAACCAAGTAAGGGCAGAGAGCTCAAAAGCGTACCAATGTCTGTTGCTGTCTGAACAACAACATATCCCAATCGAAAGCCAACACCAGTTAAGGTGACTACACCTACGACTATTCCTACTGTTGCTGCTGCTGCACCTACCGCCAAAGTATTTTTTGCGCCAGCTGCCAAACTATCCCATAAATCTTTTAAAGAAAGCCTGTGGTTGGGATTAAGGAAGCCAACAACAACACANGCAATGATGCCATAAACTGCTGCAAAATCTGGAGTTTTGCCCGATAGGATCATGTAGACTAAGATGAGTAGTGGAATAAGGCTAAGCCAATGATCTTTTAAAACTATTCCAAGCCTTGGTAATTCTTCTGATCTCAATCCACGTAAGCCTAATTTTTTAGCTTCTAAATGCACCATAATGAAAATGCCAAAATAGTGCAGTAAAGCAGGAAAAAGTGCTGCGGCTAGTACATCACGCAGTGGGATCTCTAAATATTCAACCATTATAAATGCTGCAGCACCCAAAATTGGAGGAGTATTTGACCGCCAGTTGAAGATGTAGCCTCAACAGCACCCGCAAAATGTGCTGGGTAACCAACGCGCTTCATTGCTGGGATGGTAAGTGCGCCGGTTGTGACAGTATTAGCAATTGATGAGCCTGATATTGTTCCCATAAAAGCACTTGAAAAAATTGCAACTTTTGCTGGGCCACCAGAATATCGTCCAGCAATTACCATTGCCATATCTATAAACAATTGACCTAGACCAATGCGCGTAGCCAAAACACCAAATAAAATGAAAAGGAAAACATATTGAGCCATTACTCCTATGGCAATTCCGTAGATGCCTTGGTTTGTCATGTATAAATGATTAACAATGCCGAGCCAGGATGATCCGCCATGTTTTAGTGCGCCAGGCATTATAGGGCCAAAATATGCGAACCCGATAAAAATCAAACCAATAATTGGAAGCGTAGGTCCAACACTTCGCCTGGCAGCTTCAAGAGTAAGAATGAGTAAAGCTGAACCCATGAAAACATCAAATTGTGATGGGTTGCCAACACGTTGTGCCAAAGCTGATGCAGGTAATAATGGTAAATACATAGCAGCTGTGACAGCCAAAAATGCAAAAATAATATCAATTAATGGAATTCCATCAAGCCTATACCAAGCCTTGGGGGATAATGTATCGCTAGTTTTTCGTGCTCCAAATAATAAAAACACTAGTCCTAAAACAAATGATAAGTGGATGCCACGGTGAACTAATTCGCGAACCAAACCAAATCCTGATGCATAAAAATGATAAACTGACATTAAAACCAGTATCAATGAGATCATAAACCCTAAAGTTTTTCCAGTTTGGCGAAATGCTGTTTCAGGGTCAAATTTACGTTCAATATCAGCTAGCTGTTCTGGAGTAAGTTCAGGAGTGGTGTCTGTAGACATAATTAGTTCCATGTAAGAAAAAAATATAGCCTCAGGCACATGAGCGCCTGAGGCCTAATTGTTTGTTTATGATTTATTTAACTAAACCAACTTCACGATAGAAACGTTCTGCTCCTGCATGTAAAGGTACACCTACACCAGCTAAAGCTGTATCTGGAGTNATAGTTTTACCTTTGGCATGACCCACATCAAGTAATTTACGNGACTCTTTGTTCCATAACGCTTTTGTGATATTATAGATTAACTCTTCATCTTCAGACGCTGANGTAAACCATTGAGCGCCAACTGATACTGTTGAAGTTTTTGCTACGCCTTCATATGTTCCAGCTGGAATATCAGAAGAAGCAAAGAAACCATACTTGTCAGTCAAGGCACTAGCGCCCGCACCATCGATAGGTACAAGTTTAATGTCAGCTGCAGATGCTAATTCAACTAGAGAACCAGTTGGGTATCCAGCAACTACAAAAAATGCATCAATTTTACCATTACGCAATGCTTCAGCGGCTGCACCACCTTTAAGAGCTTCTGCTGTGACGTCATCAGAAGATAGGCCATTTGCTTCTAAAATTAAATTTGCATCTACATATGTGCCAGATCCAGGCTCATCCAATGAAACGCGCTTACCAGCTAAGTCTGCCACAGAGTTGATACCACTGTCTGCTAAAGCAACTAGGTGAATATGTTCTTCAAATAATGCTGCGATTGTTCTTAGATCAGTAGCAGGCTTGCTTCCTTCCATGGTACCTGTTCCGGTATAAGCCCAATAAGCAACATCAGACTGTGCAAAGCCAGAATTACGCAAACCAGAAATTATTGCATTAACGTTATCCACAGAACCTCTTGAAGACACTGCAGAGGCTATTAGGCCATCAACGCCACAAGATCCACCTTTGCCACACTCACGTGAGCCTGGTGGTTTGGAAATTGCATTAGCAATCACACCGCCAACAGGATAATAAGTATAAGCTGTTCCGCCTGTTCCTATTGTAAAGAAGTTTATGTCTTGGGCAGATGCGTTCCCTGCAAGACCAAGCGCTAATACAGCACTTAAGGCAGCTGTTTTAAATAATTTAATCATTTTTTTCCCTTTTTGTTTTTTTTAAAATTATATCTGTTCAGAAGGTTAACTAGTTAATTAACCATTTCAGATGTAATGAACTCTATAATTTAGAAATATTATGGAACACTAATTCAGATGAAACTTCAATAAAGAATGTTCGCTTTTTTTCGTTTAAATTAAAAATATAAAATTCATTATCATATTTTATTTAGAAAAATATAATAAATACAGTTGATTATATCATCTTACGTAAATTTTCTCAATCTCAAAGACATAACACAACTATATAAAAATTAATTTATGTGTATTTAATATTAGAGTAATATCGATTTATTTTAATTGAGGAAACTAATGTCTGAAAATAAGCGCATTTTGGTTTATGGAGATTCAAATAGCTGGGGATATTTAGATGATGGTAGTGGGGAACGTTTTCAAGATCGCTGGCCAGTTGAAATGGACAAACATTTATCTTACGACCTTTCAATCACTTTAATAGAGGAGTGTCTTCCTGCGCGAACTACAAATCTTGCTGATCCAGAATTAGGATCATCATTTAATGGGGAGGCAACTCTTGAGGCAGTTTTATTATCACACCAACCGCTAGATCATGTCCTAATAATGCTTGGAACCAATGACTTAAAAGCAAAGTTTGATAGAAATATAAATGATATATCAAGAGCAATTGTTAACCTTGCGGAAATTGCTAGATCTACACCTGCAGGTAGAGGTGGATGGTTTTCTGATCAAACGCCTAATGTAAGCGTAATTTGTCCACTAATAATTGGGCAAAGAGTAAGTGACTTAAAATGGGACAGATTTGAGGAATGGGTAGGGGCATATGAAAAATCAATTTTATTAGTGGATACTTTGAAACGGGCTTGCAATGCTGTGAATATAAATATGATTGATGGTAACCAATTTGGCTCTTCATCTGAGCTTGATCCAATTCACTGGAATAAAGAAAATCATCAACGTTTTGGACAAAAAATGGCTAAAGCCATTCAAGCTTTCCTTCTTGACTAGTACGAATAATTAAAGCGTTATTAATCATGCGGATATTATTGACCGTATTAAATATGTTTTGGGAGGAACAAAAAGTGAAAAAACTGATAAGTATGTTTGCGTTAAGTGCTGTTATTGCATTGCCGGTTTTTGCAGATGATCACAAAGCGAAGGTCGGGATGATCACCACATTATCTGGTGGGGGATCTGGATTGGGAATTGATGTCCGAGATGGTTTCTTATTAGCGCTTAAAGGCAATAATGACATTGAAGTTGTAATTGAAGATGATCAACGTAAGCCAGATATTGCAGTGCAGTTGGCGGATAAAATGATCCAATCTGAAAAAGTTGATATTTTAACTGGAATTATATGGTCTAACTTGGCTATGGCAGTTGTACCAGCTGCAGTAAATCAAGGGAAAATTTATCTTTCACCAAATGCAGGCCCATCTGCTTTGGCTGGTGCTGGATGTCATAAGAATTATTTTAATGTGGCATGGCAAAATGACAATTTGCATGAAGCTGCAGGCGGGTACGCAAACTCTGAAGGCTATAAGAATTCTTTTATAATGGCTCCAAACTATCCTGCTGGTAAAGATGCTTTGACTGGATACAAGCGCTTCTATGAGGGAGAATTGGCTGGTGAAATTTATACTAAGTTAGGTCAAAAAGATTATGCGGCTGAAATAGCACAAATTCGTGCATCAGGAGCAGATTCTGTATTTTTCTTCTTACCAGGTGGTATGGGTATTGGATTTATGAAGCAGTTTGCACAGTCAGGCATAGATCTGCCAGTTGTTGGTCCTGCATTCTCTTTTGATCAAGGTATCTTGCAAGCTGTTGGTGCAGCTGCAATGGGTGTGAAGAATACATCTCAATGGTCAAAAGACTTGAACAATGACGCAAACGTTAAATTTGTTGCAGACTTTCAAGCTGAGTATGGAAGATTGCCTTCATTGTATGCTTCACAAGGCTACGACACAGCAAATCTTCTAGCATCTGCCTTAAGAACTACTAGTGTAAATGATCAAGATGCATTTCGTAAGGCACTGAAAAAAGCTGATTTTGCATCTACGAGAGGCAGTTTTAGTTTCGATACTAACAACCATCCAATCCAAGATATTTATGTTCGTGAGGTTATCAAAGAAGGTGATATTTTCACAAATAAAATCGTAGCGACAGGATTGAAAGATCGTTCAAACGCTTATGTTAGCGAATGTAAAATGTAATTAGACTCAGGTGGGCTGTTTTAGCCCACTTGATTTACTAGGTATTTTCCTATGAGCATCAGCTTATTTTTAGAGCAAGTCTTAAACGGGCTTCAGTTTGGCGTGATGTTATTTTTAATGTCAGCTGGATTGACGTTGGTTTTTGGTGTCATGGGGCTAATTAATCTTGCTCATGGCTCTTTGTACATGATTGGAGCTTTTGCAGCTGCTGCAATTGCATCTTGGACTGGATCGTTTTGGTTGGGTTTAGTCGCTAGTTTAATGGCTGCAGCCATAGCTGGTGTTATTGTAGAAATTGTTATTATCCGAAGATTATATAAGCGTGATCATTTGGATCAAGTTCTGGCTACTTTTGCATTAATTTTGCTTTTCTCAGAAGCAATGCGCTGGATTTTTGGTGCTTTTCCCCTATTTTTGGATGTTCCAGAAATTCTATCAGGNACTCTAAGTTTACCTTTAGGAATTGAATATTCTAAATATCGCATGATGATTATTGTGGTTGGTATCCTTATTGCAGTTGGACTATTTTCACTCATTAGTAAAACTAGACTTGGAGTTCGTATCAGAGCAGGTGAAAGCGATCGTGAGATGATTGCAGCGCTTGGTGTTGATATATCTAAATTATATACTTTGGTTTTCGCATTGGGTGCAGCATTAGCTGGCCTTGCTGGTGCAATGGTTGGAGCAATACAGTCAGTTGAGGTGGGAATGGGGGAACCGGTGCTCATATTGGCATTTGTTGTAATTGTAATTGGTGGTATTGGGTCCATTAAAGGGGCTTTGGTTGGTGCTATTTTGGTTGGGCTTACTGACACATTGGGTCGTTTTTTGCTTCCTTCATTTTTCAAGATATTTTTGAATCCATCTTCAGCAACCGATATCGGTTCAGCTTTATCATCAATGATGATTTATATTCTTATGGCAGCAGTCTTGATTTGGAAGCCGTCGGGTTTATTTGGGAATAATGCAAAATGATTAAAGAGAATTACTTTAATATAATCTGTATCATACTCCTTCTTAGTGTTCCTTTTCTAGGCCTTATCCTTGATGAACCTTACTATATAACTCTTGCTACTAAAGTAGTGATATTAGCAATTGCTGGTGCGGGATTAAACTTAGTGTTGGGTTATGGAGGATTTGTTTCCTTTGGGCATGCTGCTTTTTTTGGCATCGGAGGATATGTTTCGGGTATATTGGCTAGTCATGCACTGAATTATTACCCAATTATTGAATGGCCTTTTATTATAGAGGGTACAACTCAGATGCTTATTATTTTACCTCTAGCAATGTTAATCTCTGGAGGCTTTGCGTTTTTAATTGGAATGCTATGTTTGCGTACTAGTGGTGTTTACTTCATAATGATTACATTGGCATTTGCACAGATGGTATATTATTTTGCAATTAGCTGGCCTGCATATGGGGGTGAAGATGGATTATCAGTTTATTTAAGAAATAATTTTCCAGGCTTGAATACAATGGATGGGTTTAGCTTTTTTAGCATTTGTTTTGTTTTATTAATATTTGTTCTTTTTATAATTTCTCGAATAGTAAACTCAAATTTTGGACTTGCATTACAATCAGCAAAACAAAACCCTGAAAGAGTTGCAGCGGTTGGAATAGAACCCATTAAAGTTCAGTTAATCGCTTTTGTAATTTCTGGAGCAATCACTGGCCTTGCTGGAGCGCTTTATACAGACCTCAATCGTTTCGTCAGTCCGTCAGTGCTAAGTTGGCATACATCAGGTGAGATAATGGTCTTTGTAATCCTAGGTGGTACTGCAAGGTTATTTGGGCCTTTGGTTGGTGCAGCATTATTTATTATCTTAGAACAATTTCTTGGAGGCATCACAGAAAATTGGCAGTTTTGGTTAGGATTTATCTTAATTATTGTAGTCTTGTTTGCAAAAGGTGGAATTATAGGGATGATAGCTAAGGAGCGCCGTAATGGTTAGCCCAATTCTCTCTATTCAAAATTTATCAAAAAAATTTGGTGCAGTAATTGCAAGTGAAGATGTATCAATTGATTTATATCAAGGCGAAATACATGGGCTTATTGGTCCCAATGGCGCCGGAAAATCTACATTGATAAAGCAAATCTCAGGTGAAATTAAGCAAGACAGTGGAAAAATTGTTCTTGGAGAAAATGAAATATCAAATCAACCAGTTTTTCAACGTGCTAAAATGGGGCTGGCACGTAGTTTCCAAGTTTCTTCTATAATTCCAAGCTTCACTGTGCTCGAAAACGTAATATTGGCCATTCAGGGAAATCTGGGGCAGACTTTTAAATTTTGGAAACCAGTATCCAAAAACCAAGAATTAATTAATGCTGCGCATGGTTATTTGGATCAAGTAGATCTGAAACTACGTATGTTTATTCTTGCATCAGAACTGAGTCATGGTGAAAGGCGTAAGTTAGAGATCTCAATGGCGTTGGCTTTGGAACCAAAAGTATTTTTACTTGATGAACCAATGGCTGGATTGGGAGCAGCAGGATCAAAAGTCATGACAAAACAATTGGCAAAATTAAAGAGTAGGGCGCCAATATTACTTATCGAACATGATATGGATGCCATTTTTGCATTAGCAGATCGTATTTCAGTTTTAGTTTATGGACGTATTATTGCCACTGGAACTGTGGATGAAATTCGAAGTAATGCAAACGTCAAAGAAGCTTACCTTGGGAGTGAAGACCTATGAGCATACTTCTAAATGTTGAAGGATTGAAGGCGTGGTACGAAAATACTCAAGTTTTGTATAATGTAGGTCTGACTGTTGAAGAGGGACAAGTGATTTCACTTATGGGAAGGAATGGTATGGGTAAATCAACCACTATATCTTCAATACTTGGAATGATGTCTCGTGTTGAAGGAAAAATTGAGTTTGTGGGAACTTCAATAGTCTCAATCCCATCACATAATATTGCGCGCCAAGGCATAGGCTTGGTCCCTGAAGGGCGCCGCGTTTTTCCAAATTTAAGTGTTCTTGAGAACTTAACGGCAGCTTCAACCAGTGGGCCTTGGGGTCTACAGCAAGTATATAATTTATTTCCTAAATTAGAGGAAAGATCAAAACAATCTGCTTCAACCCTTTCAGGTGGAGAGCAACAAATGTTAGTTATTGCGCGCGCACTTATGACTAATCCTAAACTACTAATTTTAGATGAAGCTACAGAAGGTTTGGCTCCTGTAATCCGTCAAGAAATTTGGGAAGCAATACACAAATTAAAAGATGAGGGTATATCAATTCTGATTGTAGATAAGACTTTGAAAGAATTATTAGCTGTGTCAGATAATTGTTTTATTTTAGAGCGCGGTGAAACTGTTTGGAGTGGAATTCCAAGTAATCTAACAACTAATATTGCTGACAAATATTTGGGTGTTTAGATTATTTAGTAATATAAAGTGTATTAAAATTTAATTATTTAGATGATCACCAGCTAATTCTTACTGGTGACATGGCCCAGACCACAGTCGCTTCTTTGGCAGTTCTATTGCGAAAACGATGTGCGATCATTGTTGGATATGATAAACTATCACCCTTTCGTAATACAATTGTTTCATCTCCTAATTTTAATTCGACTTCTCCGGAAATTACAATCGC
>JGI26115J46592_1000174_pt1 | contig 14796 bp, 15 predicted proteins | sample AOAMet1_07_M0_10_2_FD_46592 | JGI IMG/M metagenome (IMG submission 46592)
CTGCTGGACACCAAACACAGAATGCACATGGTAATTACCTTTATTTGCATCTTCCAAACTTCCATTCATTGCAGCAGAAATCATGGCTCTTGTATATTTTAATTTCATTCGCGTTCCAACACCGTAAGGACCACCTGTCCAACCTGTGTTGACAAGCCAAACATTAACTCCAGCTTCTTGCATTTTTTTACTTAACATTTCAGCATAAATAGTTGGGTGTAATGGCATAAATGGTTCACCAAAACAAGCAGAAAAGGAGGGTACCGGTTCCGTTATTCCTGCCTCAGTCCCTGCAACTTTAGCCGTATATCCCGATATGAAATGATACGCGGCCTGTCCAGGTGTTAACTTCGAAATTGGTGGTAAAACACCAAAGGCATCTGCTGTTAAAAAGAAAATATTAGTAGGGTTTTTAGCAAAAGATGGTTGTTGAATGTTATCAATATGGTATATCGGATAACTGACGCGTGTGTTTTGAGTAATGCTACTATCCATGAAATTAATATCGCCATTATCATCGAAAACAACGTTTTCCAAAATAGCCCCTGGCTTAATCGCTCTAAAAATATCTGGTTCCTTCTCTTCTGTTAAATCAATGACTTTAGCGTAACATCCTCCTTCAAAATTAAAAATACTATTTTCTGAGGTCCAACCATGTTCATCATCACCAATGAGACGTCTATTTGGATCTGCAGACAATGTAGTTTTTCCTGTACCAGANAAACCAAAGAAAATGGCAGTGTCTCCATCGGCACCTACATTCGCTGAACAGTGCATTGGTAAAACATTTCTGTCTACCGGCAATATCATATTCAGTGCAGAGAAAATTCCTTTTTTCATTTCTCCAGTGTAAGCAGAACCTCCAATCAACGCAATTTTTTTCGTAAAATTTAAAATTGAAAAGTTCCCTTGTCTTAAGCCATGTTTTTCTGGCTCATCACACTCATACCCTGGCGCACATACTACTAACCAGTCTTCATTAAAATCCTCAAGTTCGTCACTAGTGGGTCTTAAAAACATATTGTAAACAAACATATTCGACCATGGGTACTCTGCAATAGTTCGCACATTTGTTTTATACTCAGGATCAGCACACACATAGCCATCTCTAACATAAAGCTCTTTTCCACTGAGATACTCGAGTACTTTTAAATGTAAATAATCAAAATTTTCTGAAGAAATTCCTTTATTTGTGTCTCCCCACCAAACACGATCTTGAGTATAATTATCACGCACTAAGAAACGATCTTGTGGCGATCTCCCAGTATACTTACCTGTATTAATAGCTAATGTCCCATTTTTAGTCTCCTTACCCATCCCCTTACTAGTGGAAATATTTTGAAGCTCGCTTGGTGTTAATTGGTAATGACTATTGGCATTGATAATTCCGTACTGTTCTAACGAAATCGTTTTCGTAGTGTGGGTGCTATCCCCCATAATTGAATGTGTTGATTAGGTTACAAAAATATAAATTTAATTAGAAATCTAATTTATAAAAAGATATTATTCTTCTTTTAAATTAAAAAAATTAAGAACTAAAGTGAGCCACGCTAATATTAGTAATAAACCTCCAATTGGTGTTATAAAGCCAATTTTTGTAAAATCAAATTCTGTCAATTGATTTGTGGCCAAACCATAAATTGAACCTGAAAAAAGTAGTAGCCCAACAGCAATAAACCAAAACATTCTTTTTTTTACGACATCTTTAATGTTCGTTGTAGAACCAATAAANAACAATAACAACGCATGATACATTTGATATCTCACTCCAACTTGAAATGTTTGAAAATCGTTTTGACTAATAACCTCTTTTAAACCATGAGAGGCAAAAGCTCCCAAAACAACTGATATTAAGCCAAGAACACTCGCAATAATCAAGATTTTTCTGTTCATATCTATCTCTAATTAATATTTTTAAAACACCTACAATTTAGTACATTCGTAGCAGATGAAAATCAAAATTACACAAGAATACTAACTATGCGAAACATATTAGTCATAGGAGCGGGGAAATCAACTTCTTATTTAATAAAATATTTTATTGACAAAGCTGACACAGAGAATTTACATCTCACAATTGGGGACATTGATGTGCAGAAAGCCAAGGAAATTACTGGTAACAATCCCAATGTTGATGTCATTTTTTTAGATGTATTTGATAAAGAGTCGCGGGGAAATGCCGTTAAAAATTCAGACATCGTTGTGTCAATGTTACCAGCACGATTCCATATTGAAGTTGCCAAAGATTGCATCACTTATAAAACACATATGGTAACAGCATCTTACGTTAGTCCAGAAATGCAACAACTCAATAAGGCAGCAAAAGAAAATGGCCTTATTTTTATGAATGAAATTGGTCTTGATCCGGGCATTGATCACATGAGTGCGATGCAAGTATTGAATGACATCAGAGACCAAGGGGGTAAAATTATTCTCTTTGAATCGTTTACTGGAGGCCTCGTTGCTCCTGAAAGTGACAACAACTTGTGGAATTATAAATTCACTTGGAATCCAAGAAATGTTGTTGTAGCGGGTCAAGGAAGTGCAGCAAAATTCTTACAAGAAGGAGCTTATAAATACATTCCTTATAATCGTCTTTTTAGACGAACTGAATTTCTAGATATTGATGGATTTGGTCGCTTCGAGGGCTATGCCAATAGGGATTCTTTAAAATATCAAAATATCTATGGATTAGATAACATTAAAACATTGTATCGAGGAACAATGCGACGTGTTGGATTTAGTAGAGCTTGGAATATTTTTGTGCAACTTGGGATGACTGATGATAGTTACACCATTGACGATAGTGAAAATATGAGCTATCGTGATTTTGTCAATTCCTTCTTAGCATATAGTCCAACAGATTCTGTAGAGTTAAAATTTAGACATGCTCTAAAAATTGATCAAGATGATATTGTTTGGGATAAATTGGAAGAACTAGATATTTTCAATTCTGAAAAAATGGTAAATCTTATAAAGGCCACCCCCGCGCAAATTTTACAAAAAATATTAATGGATAGTTGGACACTTGATGCTGATGACAAGGACATGATTGTCATGTATCATAAGTTTGGGTACGTGTTAGATGGTGAAAAACATCAAATTGACTCTACCATGGTTGCTATAGGTGAAAATCAAGTCTATACTGCTATGGCGAAGACCGTTGGGCTTCCAGTGGCAATTGCGACAGTGGCAATTTTAAATAAGAAAATTACCACACCGGGTGTACAAATTCCAATTAGCAGAGAAGTTTACGAACCTATTCTTAAGGAATTGGAAACTTATGGAATTACATTTTCTGAAAAAAAAGTTCCCTATTTAGGTTATAATTCTCTAAATCTTTAAGTCCTCATTGTCTTAAGTATATCGCTATGAAAATTATAAATCAAAATATACAGATTGACGGTATTGATAAAAAAATCTTGCGCGCTTTGATTGAGGATGCGCGAACTCCAATTTTAGAAATTGCGCGCTACATTGGAATCTCTGGTGCTGCGATTCATCAACGTCTTCGCAAATTAGAAAAATCTGGTTTAATTGCCGGTTCTAAATTTGTAATAAATCCAAAAATTCTAGGCTATAAAACCATGGCTTTTATTGGTATTTTTTTAGACAAAGCTATGAATAATCCAGATGCTGTTAGGCAATTAAAAAAAATCCCTGAGGTTCTCGAGTGCCACTATACAACTGGAAACTGGAGCATTCTAATAAAAATTTTGTGTAAAGACAATGAACATCTTATGCATCTACTGAATAAAGAAATTCAAACCATCCCCGGAGTGTCAAGAACCGAAACATTTATCTCACTTGAACAACAAATAGATAGGCAAATAAATATTTAAGAAATTCTTCTTTATGAAGATGCTCTCTTATTTACATCTACATCACCTTATTAATCCCTTCCTAAAACTTGTAGTGCCCAATATAATAACGAAGCCAATGCTCCGATAGCAGCTACTAAATAAGTTCTTGCAGCCCACTTCAAAGCATCCTCTGATCCTTTATATTCTTCTGGAGTGACAATATTTTTTGCTTTTAACCAAGCTAGTGCTCTATTACTCGCATCATATTCAACAGGAAGTGTTATAAAACTAAATAATGTAGCAAATCCCATGAACAATAAACCCGCTACAGACACCCAGTAACCTAAACCTACCCCTAGTGCCGTACCTAATAAAATTCCTCCAATCACTAACCATTGTGACATCCCAGAAGTCACACTAACAATTGGTACAAGAGCAGAACGCATACCCAATGCGCTGTAAGCTTGTGCATGTTGAACCGCATGACCACATTCGTGTGCGGCAACTGCGGCTGCGGCTGCATTTCTCTCATTGTAAACAGCTTCACTTAAATTAACTGTTTTATTTTTTGGGTTGTAATGATCTGTTAATTGTCCAGGTACCGAAATAACCTCCACGTCGAAAACACCATTATCGTTTAACATCTTTTCAGCGATTTCTCTTCCGCTCATTCCGTTGCGCAGGCGCATCTTCGAATAATATGCGAATTTTTTCTTTAATTGATTGCTTACAAACCAACTTACAAGAGCAATTGTNCCAATGAGTAAATAATATCCTATCATAATTATTTTATTTTACATTTAGATNACAAAAAACACGCCAAACACACGACAGGTAATTTTGTCAGTTTTAGCCAACTATATTGACAATTTTTCCTGGAACTATTATGACTTTCTTTGGCTCTCGCCCCTTTANTTGTGCTNGTGTTTTTTTGTTAGCCATAACTTGAGACTCAATTTCCTCTTTACTTAAATCCAAAGGTAAATCCATCGTAAAACGCATTTTACCGTTAAATGAAATTGGGTATGTCTTAGAACTCTCAATAATATGATTTTCACTGAATAAAGGAAACTCAGCAGTGGCAATCGATGTATTATGTCCTAGCTGGCTCCATAGTTCTTCAGAAATGTGTGGTGCGTATGGTGACATTAAAATAAGTAAAGGCTCCAATATATCTCGACTTGTACATTTTTGAGCACTTAACTCATTCACAGCAATCATAAAGGTAGAAACAGACGTATTGAATGAAAAATTTTCAATATCGTCTTCCACCTTTTTTATTGTTTTATGAAGTGTTTTCAAATTGTCTTTATTTGGAGTAGTATTAGATACTTTGATGCCATCATCACCCATATAAAGTTTCCATAGTTTTTTTAAAAAATTATGTACTCCCGTAATGCCAGACGTATTCCATGGCTTATACTGTTCTAGTGGACCTAAAAACATTTCATAAAGACGCAAACTGTCAGCTCCATAATCAATACATATTTGATCAGGGTTAACTACGTTGTATTTTGACTTTGACATTTTTTCTACCTCACGTCCTACTTTATAGACACCATCTTCAAGAACAAATTCAGCATCTTTAAACTCCGGTCTCCACTTTTTAAAAGCAATAACATCAAGCTCATCAGAGGTATTCACGTAAGACACATCAGCATGGATTTGCTGTACTTTTTGATTACCAATAATCCCCTTTGATATGAATTTATTCTCTCCCTCAACTCTATAAACAAAGGCACTTGTCCCTAGTATCATCCCTTGATTAATCAACTTTTTTGCAAATTCATCATGGCCTACGTAATCCATGTCATACATGAATTTTTGCCAAAATCGAGAATATAATAAATGCCCTGTCGCATGTTCACTACCTCCTATATACAAATCTACTTGTTCCCAGTACGCAATAGCAGATTTAGAAAATATTTCGATATCGTTATTTGAATCCATGTAACGATTAAAATACTGGGAACTTCCCGCCCATCCTGGCATCGTATTTAATTCCAATGGGTGTATTGAAACATTGTCAATCAAGGTATTGTCTACAACCTCCTTTTTTTCTGTATCCCATGCCCACTTTTGTGCATTACCAAGAGGGGGCTCACCTGTTTCTGTCGGTAAATATTTTTTCACTTCTGGTAACGTGATCGGTAAAAATTGTGCATCGATAACTTGCGGCATACCATTTACGTAATAGACCGGAAACGGTTCTCCCCAATAACGCTGCCTGCTAAAAACCGCATCACGTAGTCGATAGTTAATTTTACCTTGTCCTTGCCCTATTTTTTCTAGTTCATATATTGCTCTTTTTAATGCTTTTTTATATGAAAGTCCGTTTAAAAAATCACTTTGGGCAATGATTGCATTGTCTTTATCTGAAAAAGCCTGTTTAGAGATATCTACATCCTGAAATATGTTTAGAATAGGAATATTGAAGTGTTTTGCGAAATCATAATCTCTTTGGTCTCCACAGGGAACAGACATTACTGCACCAGTGCCATACCCTGCCAAGACATAATCTCCAATCCATATAGGAACAGGAGCTTTTGTAAACGGGTGCTCTGCATATGCCCCAGTAAAAACACCTGAAATTGTTTTTACATCAGCTAATCTATCTCGCTCACTTCGTTTTGATGTCGTTTGTATGTATGCTTCAACCTCTTTTATTTTAGTAGCAACTGTAATTTTTTTAACAAGGGGATGCTCGGGAGCAAGCGTCATAAAACTTACCCCAAAAATCGTATCAGGACGCGTTGTAAAAACATCGATAATATCACTATGATTCTTAACATTAAAGCTTACTGTCGCACCTGTAGACTTCCCAATCCAATTACGTTGTATCTCTTTGAGTGGTTCAGGCCAATCAATCGATTCTAATCCCTGTAACAAGCGATCTGCGTATGCAGAGATTCGCATACTCCATTGTGTCATTTTCTTTCTTACCACTGGAAAGCCTCCTCGCTCTGAAACTCCATTGATAATCTCGTCATTAGCCAAAACAGTCCCTAAACTTGCGCACCAATTAACCTCTGTCTCTGCAAGATAGGTCAACCGGTATTTTAATAGAATTTGTTCTTGCTCTAAGGAAGTAAAGCCATTCCATGCTTTTTCCGAAAATATCAAAACATCATCATCACATGCAGCATTAACACCTGCATTTCCCTTTAAAGAAAATAATGTCTTCAAAGTCTCGATTGACTCCGCTTTATTAGAGTCGTTGTTATACCACGAGTCAAATAATTGGATAAAAATCCACTGCGTCCATTTATAATAACTGGAATCTGATGTCCTTAATTCCCTTGACCAGTCAAACGAAAAACCAATTTGATCTAATTGTCTCCGATATGTTTTTATATTGTCCTCTGTTGTTACAGCAGGATGTTGCCCTGTTTGAATTGCATATTGCTCTGCAGGCAATCCAAAACTATCATACCCTTGAGGGTGTAACACATTAAATCCCTTATGGCGCTTATAACGGGCATAAATATCAGAAGCGATGTAACCCAAAGGATGTCCTACATGTAATCCTGCTCCACTGGGATAAGGAAACATATCTAAAACATAATATTTTGGTTTGTTTGAATTATTTTCAGCTTTAAAAGTCTGATTAGCTGACCAATATTTTTGCCATTTGGCTTCAATTTCGTTGAAATGATATTTCATCGTTCTATTTTCCGCAATTAAAAATTCAAATTTAAGCTTTATTAGCAACTTGTAATCGTAAATATAAAAAAATGCCTTTTCTTTTTATGTTTAATACATTACCATATCNCCACTCCTAAACTTACGGACATTGAAGNCCTCTGTTTCGAAATGTTCAAATGTTTAGATGAATAATATTTTAGATTAATGATACTTTGTTATTTTTACATAATTAACATTAGCAAATTATGGGTTTTACCTTTGATAAATATCAAAAACGACGCTTAATCTCTTCCTATTTTTCTGTAGTTCTAAGTATCGCCTTGGTCCTTTTTTTGATAGGGCTTTTAGGGATGCTAGTTTTAAACACAAAAACTATTTCTGATAATTTTAAAGAACAAGTTGTCGTCAGTATTTATCTAAATGATACTGCAAAAGACGTTGAAATAAATCAATTAGAGAAGAGTCTAGCCTTTGCTAATTATGTCAAGACTACCACCTATATTTCAAAAGAAGAGGCGGCAGACTTCATGAAAAAAGAATATGGCGAAGATTTTCTAGATGATGTTGGTTATAATCCGCTACAAAACTCAATTGACATTAATTTAAATGCTGAGTTTGTTACCGAACAAAGATTAGATAGCCTATCAGAAGCTACAATGGAGAAAAAATTTGTTTCAGAAGTTAGGTATGACAAAGACCTAGTCACTTTAATGAATAGCAATGTAAAGCGGATTAGTTTTTGGGTGTTAATTATGAGCAGCCTTTTTACGATTATAGCGGTTTTACTCATAAACAGTTCTATTAGATTATCTGTTTACTCCAAGCGGTTTACCATAAAAACCATGCAAATGGTTGGAGCAACAAAACATTTTATTAGACGCCCCTTTATTTTGAAAAGTGTGAAACTTGGAATAATTGGTGCAATAATTGCCCTAATCGGAATGGCATGTGTTTTATTTTATTTAGATAATGCATTTAAAGACTTAGGACTGTTAAATAATCGCATTATGATTACTGGCTTATTTTTAGGAGTCTTTTTTCTTGGAGTTTTAATCTCTTGGATTAGCACATATTTTGCCACTCAACGTTTCCTTAATTTGAAAACAGATCAATTGTATGGATAAGTAGATCTTATTATGCCAACCGCAAATTTCCATAATAAATATGAGACGCCATGTGCTTTTACTTTTTTTAACCATCTCTACGTCTATCTTATTTTTCAAATCATGCGTCATTGATAATCCGCAACCAAAAGATTGCAGTATTATCGAAGTTACTGTAAAAAATATGACAGCAGGTGATACCAAGGATATCATATTTCATGATGAGAAAAACAATTACCATATTAATAGAGGTCTGAATTTAGGAATAAATTTAGAGTCTCTTAACGCCAAAGTTTTAAATAAAACCGTTTCTTTGTACGTACCAAAAATGTTATTTTGTGCATCAAAACATATTTCTCAAATAACTCTTGGCAAAGAAATCATTTTTACTGAATTTAATTAATATGGGAGAGAAAAAACGCAAACAAAACGCAAACAAAACGTTTCTTTTTGACACAAAAAACTACAAATGGATGTTTGTTGGTTTAGGATTTATAGCTTTGGGATTTATTCTTATGGCTGGTGGAGGAAGTGATGACCCCAATATTTTCAATCCAGAAATATTTAGCTGGAGACGCATCCGATTAGCGCCAACACTTGTGTTAATTGGATTTGGTATTCAAGTTTATGCGATTCTCCTCGATCCTCAAAAAACAAATCCAAATAAATAATCACTTTATTCCAGATCGGTTTTTGATACATTTGTTACATGGATATTATTGATGCAATTATTTTAGGAGTTATTCAAGGCCTTACAGAATTTCTACCTGTTTCTTCAAGCGGTCATTTAGAATTAGGAAAGGCAGTTTTAGGAGATAATTTACTGCCTGAAGAGAGTTTATTATTTACTGTTGTTCTTCACTTTGCTACTGCTTTAAGTACGTTAGTTGTTTTTAGAAAAGATATTTTGAAACTCATCAAAGGAGCTTTAACATTTCAATGGAATGAGGATTTGCAATTCATTTCAAAAATAGGCTTATCGATGATACCCGCGGCTTTAATCGGTTTTACATTTGAGTCTGAGTTGACAACATTATTTGGTAACAATATAAANTTAGTAGGATTTATGCTCATCATTACAGCGCTNTTACTATTTCTAGCTGACAAAGCAAAAGACACAAATAAAAAAGTTTCGTTTAAAAACGCTTTAGTTATTGGTGTTGCTCAGGCAGTGGCAATGCTTCCAGGTATATCGAGATCTGGTGCAACAATTTCAACATCAGTGCTTCTTGGTAATGACAAAACACAAGCCGCAAGGTTTTCGTTTTTAATGGTTGTACCTTTAATATTTGGAAAAATAACCAAAGACGTTTTAAATGGTGACTTGACCTTTGATAGTGAAAATTTTACCATACTTTCTTTTGGTTTTATGGCGGCCTTTGTTTCCGGACTATTTGCGTGCACATGGATGATCTCTTTAGTTAAAAACAGTAAATTATCTTATTTCGCTATTTATTGTTTTATTGTAGGTTTATTGTCAATCTTGTACGCCTCATTAAGTTAATATTATGACTATTGAAGATTACTTTGCTGGCCAGGTTCTGCTAATTGATAAACCCTTAAAGTGGACCTCTTTTCAAGTAGTCAACAAAATTCGTTGGGAAATACGTCAGGCCTTTAATATAAAGAAAATTAAGGTTGGCCACGCCGGAACTCTTGATCCATTAGCAACCGGTTTACTGATTATTTGTACCGGAAAAATGACAAAACAAATTGCCACCTTTCAAGGTCAAAAAAAGGAGTATACGGGAAGCATTACCATGGGTAAAACTACGCCGTCTTATGATTTAGAAACCGAAGTAAATCAAACGTTTCCAACCGACCATATTACGCAAGGTTTAGTAGAAGAAACAGCGCGCCAATTTATCGGAGAATTGGACCAATTTCCACCAATATTTTCAGCAGTGAAACATCATGGTAAGCGTTTATATGAATTTGCACGAGCAGGAGAACATATTGATGTTAAATCAAGAAAAGTTAGCATTTATGATTTTGAAATTTTGAAATTTAGCGACGATCGTGTTGATTTTAGAGTGACTTGTAGCAAAGGGACATACATTCGTTCGCTTGCACATGACTTCGGAAAAGCTCTAAACTCAGGAGCGTATTTATCAAAATTACATCGTACAAAAATTGGTGATTACAACGTAGACACTGCCATGACCGTTGACGCGTTTATAAACAATCTAAAACAGTCCATATAATCACATCTTACACTCTTTAATTTGTGCGTGTTTTTCGAGTAAGTCGATCAAATCGTGAATGATGGTTTGTCCTTTATCTTGATTATACCAATGTTGAAGATGCTCTTTAAAATCTGGTGTTAATTGGCCATTTTTGGTTTTAAAATCTTCCACAATTTCTGTCACAATAAAAGGCCTAGGACCATATGAGTCAATAACTTCCAATGTATTGGAATCAATCATTATCAATTTAGGTATTGCTCTTTTACCATGGGTGAGAAATAAATTCATTAATTCTTTGTTGTCGTCACGTAAAGCGATTCTTAAATCAATGTGACCATTAAGTTCTGCTACAACATTCAACACTGGTAGTATGTGTGCCGCATCGCCACACCAACTTTCAGAAATAATTAACCAAATCATTTCTGAATTAAACTTCATTATTTCCTTTTTATCNTGGTCNCTAACTTTAAGTCTTTTATTCCAACGGCTCATNCGTTTTTCATTTAGCAATGTGAAATTCACATGACTATCTGATACCACATCGCCGGTAGTATATTTATCCTGTACTAATTTTTGCATCAACCTATAATAATTATCATAATCAATGCTATTATTTAGGCTATCTTTTATAATTTGGTTCATTTGTTAATTATTAGGGATATAAAAATAACCTTTGAATCCTTTATATTATATGACTTTTATCATGCATGCCTTACGTTTACTCACGTTATTAAAAACCTTATGAATTCTAATAAAAAATGTTCTTGGTGCGTTGGAGATAAGCTTTATGAAAGCTATCACGACTGCGAATGGGGTTTCCCAGTTCATAACGACACATCTCTTTTTGAATGTTTAGTTCTTGAAACGTTTCAATCTGGTTTAAGTTGGATTACTATATTGCGCAAACGAGATGANTTTCGAAAAGCTTTTGATAATTTTGACTATTTAAAAATAGCACAATACCAAGAAGAAAAAATTAGNTCTTTAATGAATAATAAAGGAATTGTTAGACATAGATTAAAAATTGAAGCCACCATTTCTAATGCCAAATCTTATATTGAAATTCAAAAAGAATTTGGAAGTTTCAATAAGTATATTTGGGGATATACTAATAATACAACCATAATTAATAGTCATAAATCTGCAAACTCCAATGATTTAAGTAAAGCGGTATGTATTGACTTAAAAAAGCGAAATTTTAAATTTATAGGTTTAGAGGTTATATGTGCCGATTTAAGTGAAGCGGTATGTATTGACTTAAAAAAGCGAAATTTTAAATTTATAGGTTTAGAGGTTATATGTGCCTATATGCAAGCAATAGGTATTATAAATGGCCATGATATTACTTGTTTTAGGCATGTAGATTTTCAAAATTAAAGACCTCCTAGTTTTTTCGAGTTATATGGAATACGATTTAATATGGTTTCTATGACTTCAATTCTTGCTTTACTCTTTCGATTGGCTTTTATGACTATCCAAGGAGCTATTTCTGTATCTGTTTTATCAAACATTTTCTTTTTGTAATTAGTATAATCATCCCAAAGTTTTGTGGCTTTTGCATCAACTGCACTAAATTTCCATCTTTTCAATGGACTTTTTTTAATTTCTTCAAAACGCTGTGCCTGTTCATCTTTTGAAATTGAAAAATAAAATTTAATGAGACGTATTCCTGATTCAGTAACCATACGTTCAAAATCGTTCACTTGATTCATAAAACACCTGTATTCCTCTTGCGTGCAAAATCTGTTTACAGGTTCAACGACTGCTCTATTATACCAACTACGATCAAAAAAAACTATTTTCCCTTTTTTAGGTAAATGATTAATATATCGTTGAAAATACCACTGACTCTTTTCATCTTCAGTTGGTCTTGGTAATGCCACAACTTTAAACTCCCTAGGATTTAAATGCTCAGTAGTTCTTCTTATTGCTCCCCCTTTTCCTGCAGCATCTCGACCCTCAAAAAGAATGACAATTTTCTCATCATTTTCACCTACCCATTTTTGCAATTTGATTAGTTCCTCCTGGAGTTCCTTTAACTTGTTCTCATATTTTACATAACGAAGAATTTTTGAAATTGAATAATTTTCATCTTTTAATAATTGCTTAATTCCCTTTTTAGAATTAAGTAATTTTAAATCTTTATCTGTCATATTTTCAATCATTATATCCTTTTACTTAATGGTTCTGTGATATCGCTGTACTACATTTGGATCTCTTAAAATATTAATTCCAGATCTTCCTTTCCCTTCGTATTCAAATTTTGATAACAAATACCGAATACTTTCTAATCTTGCTTGCTTTTTGTTATTTGTAACCACTAAAATCCACGGGCTAAAAGTGGTATGTGTTTTGGTAAACATTTGTTCTTTATAATAAGTATAATCATTCCAACGAACCTGACCTTCTTTATCCACAGGGCTAAATTTCCAACGTTTTAATGGATTATTTAATCTAGATTGAAATCTTCTAGCCTGTTCTTCCTTTGTAATCGAAAACCATAGTTTTATAATATCTATCCCATCTTCGTAGAGCATATGTTCAAACTCATTAACCTGATTCATGAATTTTTCATACTGATTATCACTACAAAAACCCATCACCGGCTCAACAACAGCTCTATTGTACCAACTTCGATCAAAGAAAACAATTTCACCAGGTTCAGGAAGTTCTTTTATATAACGCCTAAAATACCACTGTCCTTTTTCAACATCAGTAGGTTTCGTTAAAGCTACAATACGATTTGACCGTGGGTTTAAATGCTCTGTAAATCGTCTAATTGCTCCTCCTTTCCCTGCTGCGTCTCGGCCCTCAAAAATAACACAGACACGCCTCTTATTTTTTGCTATCCAGTGCTGTAAATTTACTAATTCAGCCTGAAGATGAATTAAGTCGTTTTCATAGTCATTCTTTTTTCTAACCGCTTCTAAAATATTTTTATCAACTTTTGAATGAAGAATCTCTAAAAACTTTTCTTTATTTTCAATTTGATGAAAATCCTCTCTGTCAAGCATTTCGATTTGTGTTATAATTAATTGGACTCATTGATATTTGTGAATTTAATAAAATCTTTTCGAGATAACGTTCTTGCTCCAAAACTTTCTAAATGTTTAGAATATATTTGACAATCAATTAATTTGTAATTAGTTGATTGAATAAACTTTACAAATCCAACTTTACTGGCATTACTCACTTTGCTAAACATACTCTCTCCACAAAAGACACCATTATTTAAATCTACCCCATAAAACCCTCCAACTAATTCATTGTTCCTCCAAACCTCAATAGACTTGGCGAAGCCCAATTCGAATAAGTCGCAATACGCTTGTATCATTTCAGATGTTATCCAAGTACCTTTTTGTCCCTTTCGTTTAATTTTAGAACAGGCGGTTACAACTTCCCTAAAGTTCAAATCATAGGTCACTTCAAATTCTCCGTTACGCAACGTTTTATTTAAACTTTTTGAAACCTTTAATTCATTTGGATACAGTACAAACCTGGGATCAGGAGACCACCATAAAATTGGGTCACACGATTCAAACCATGGAAAAATCCCCTTTGAATAAGCCAAAATTAATCGTTCCACAGATAAATCTCCCCCAAAAGCAACCAAACCCTCTTTAGAAATTTTACTTATATCAGGAAACTCAAGTTTTTCAGACAATAAATGCATTTTTAATATAATTATAAAATGAGCAATCCAAGAACGTAAATGAGAATACCAACAATCATGAGTATAAGCGTGTAAGGCAGTATTTCTCTTGCTTTTAATTTTGTAATCCCTAAAAGTGGTAATGCCCAAAAAGGCTGCAGCATATTGGTTATTTGATCACCGTAAGCCAAAGCCATAATGGCTTTCGGTAATGGAACCCCTAATTTTATAGCAGACTCGATGACTATTGGGCCTTGAATTGCCCATTGACCTCCGCCGCTTGGAACAAAAATATTAACTAATCCTGCACTAAAAAATGTGAATATTGGAAGTGTTGTAGTAGTCGCGACAGACACAAAAAAATCAGAAATCATCACAACCATTCCAGTGCTTTTCATAATACCCAT
>JGI26115J46592_1000202_pt1 | contig 13256 bp, 7 predicted proteins | sample AOAMet1_07_M0_10_2_FD_46592 | JGI IMG/M metagenome (IMG submission 46592)
GCCTTTTCAATAAATTGTCTTGCTTCTAATGTTTGATTAAGAAATAAGTAATTTTTAGAAAATTCAAAATAAATGGTTTTATTACCGGGAGATAGCTTGTCACAAATTTCTAGGTCCTGAATAGCTTTTTGGTAGTTTCTTATTGATTTATTTGAGAGTGATTTAAAAAAGTACTCCTGAAATTTAATCTCTTTTTCTTCTGAAAGATTTGTAGACTTACCAATATTTTCTTGAGATAGAGAACTAAAAGGATTAAACAATAGTACCAAACAGACAAAAAGTCCAATCCTTATAATCATCTTTACTTATTATTAGGTCAATTCTGAGTAATCACCTATGCTTACAGAAGTAAAATTACCGTTGTATGTTGCATGGTTACCTATCATAGCATTATCTAAAGTAGCGTTTGAAATTTTTACATTTGTTTGAATTAAAGAATTAGAAATTTCAGAATCTGTCACCAAACTATCTTCTCCTATGGACACATATGGACCAATTGTTGTGTTTTTTAGAACCACATTTTCTCCAATAAAACAAGGTTGTATAATTTGAGAATTTTCTATTGTAGCAGTTTTAGCCACAAGATTATTTCCTTTATCAAATTCAAACCCTAATATTTTTTTATTAGTATCTACGGTTGGGTCTTTTTTCCCACAATCCATCCATACATCAACTTTCCCCGGTAAAAATTTAGCACCATCTTGTTTGAGTGTCTCTAAAACTTCTGTTAATTGAAATTCACCTGAAGGTCTTATATCATTATCTATAAGATATTGAATCTCTTTAGAAAGCTTGTCACCATCTTTAAAGTAATAAATACCTATTATTGCTAAATCTGAAACAAATTTTGTTGGTTTTTCTACAAAATCTGAAATAAATCCATTGTTTAATTTTACAACTCCAAATGCACTTGGATCTTCAACTTGTTTCACCCAGATAGCTCCATCTGCTTCTGCATTTAATGTAAAATCTGCTTTAAACAGCGTATCCGCAAAAGCAACAACACAAGGACCAGTCAGAGATTCTTTAGCACAAAAAATTGCGTGAGCAGTACCCAAAGCTTCTTCTTGGACATATACAGACCCTTTTGCTCCAAGCTCCTTTGCTATCATTAATAATTTTTCTTTTGTATTACTGGGAAACCCTTTTGCTGATGGCCCAATTATAAAAGCAATTTCCTCTATTGGTTGATTCACTACAGAGGTAATATCTTCTACTAATCTTTGAACAATTGGCTTTCCTGCTATTACAGTTAAAGGTTTTGGAATGGTTAGGGTATGAGGTCTCAAACGAGATCCAATTCCTGCCATAGGGACGATTATTTTCATGTATATTTTTTTTGTTTTTTGGTCTAGCAATATACCACTAATTGATTGTGAAAAAGAGGAATCTCTTTAAATTCCTTTTGGAATTGAATCAATTAAATTCTTTGTGTACTCAGATTTTGGTGTTTTATATATGGTATCTGCATCATCTATTTCTTCAATTTTTCCATTATTCATAACCACTAGTTGATCAGACATGTACTTAACAACTGATAAATCATGTGAAATAAAAATATATGAAAAGTTAAAAGTTGATTTTAATTCATTTAATAGATTTAGCACCTGTGCTTGAACAGAGACATCTAATGCCGAAACTGATTCGTCACAAATAATAATTTTAGGTTTTAACGCGATTGCTCTAGCAATTCCTATTCGTTGTCTTTGCCCTCCTGAAAATTCGTGAGGGTACTTATTAAAATGTGCTTCCTCTAACCCAACTTTTTTTAATAAATCTATTACATATATTTTTCTTTCCTTATCATTAGTTAAAACACCATGCACGTTCATAGGTTCTAGAATAGCATTTCCAATGGATATTCTTGGATTTAGAGACGAGAATGGATCTTGAAAAATAATTTGAATTTCTTTTCTTAAATTTTGCAAAGCTGTTTTTGATAAATGAGTAATATCTCTTCCTTTGTAAAATATTTTCCCAGAGGTTATTTTTTCTAGGTGCATAATTGACCTCCCCAAAGTTGTCTTACCACATCCAGACTCTCCAACTAATCCAAGTGTTTCTCCTTCGTATAACTTAAATGAAATAGTATCTACTGCTTTTATAACTGCCTTTTTAGTGAATCCAACACTTGTGTTAAAATATTTTTTTAAATCAACTATTTCTAACAGTGGTTTTAGTCCATAAATTTTACGGTGATAAGTATCTCTCTCTTTCTTTGTATAAATGTCCGTGAAAATTCTATTTTTTATAAAATCTTTTACGGTGGGAAGTTTTTTTAATCGTTGATTTAAATTAGGCTTGGAATTAATAAGTCCTTTTGTATAATCATGTTGTGGAGTATGAAAAATATCAGTTGTATTTCCTTTTTCAACAATCTTTCCCTTAAATAAAATAATTACATCATCTGCTATTTCAGAAACTAATGACAAATCATGTGAAATTAAAAGGATACTCATCTTGTTTTCCTTTTGTAATTCTTTCAAAAGCAATATAATCTCTTTTTGAACTGTTACATCTAGTGCTGTTGTAGGCTCATCCGCAATTAACAAATCTGGTTTACATGCTATGGCAATAGCGATCATAACACGTTGTTTTTGACCTCCACTTATTTGATGGGGGTAAGAGTTAAAAATTCTATCTGGTAGTGGTAGTTTTACCTTTTGAAAAAGAGAAATAACTTCTTGGTAAATTTCTTTTTTATTTAAATCTGTATGCTGTTTCAAAACTTCAGCTACTTGACTCCCACATGTTAAAGTAGGGTTTAATGAACTCATAGGTTCTTGAAAAATCATTGCAATTTTATTGCCTCTAATTTGTTGAAATTCTTTATTTGAAATTGTTAAAAGATTTTTTTCATCAAAAAAAATAGTACCCTCTTGAATAGTATTCTTAGGTAAGAGTCCTAAAACTGCCAATGAAGTAACTGATTTTCCACTACCAGACTCTCCTACAATACCAAGAATTTTATTTTTCTTTAAGGTAAAGGATATATCTTTTACAACCTCGTTTTCATCTTTATCAGATAAAAATTTAACAGTAAGATTTTGTACTTGCAACATTTTTAAAAATTGTTTCTTTTTTTAACGCGGTCAAACATATTCTAGAATAATTTTAAAGATAAAAAAATTAACATCAAATAACTTTTACACGAAGCTTTATTTGATTTAAAAACCCTAAAATATACATCTGAATTGATAGAAATTAAACCATCTAAAAAGATACTTTTAAATAATATTATAAAACGGATAAATCTTACTAAACAATACACCCCCTTTTTTAGGTAATAAAAAATTTCACTAATTCAAGGTATTGTAAAGATTCAATTTCCTTATTATTTTTACAGTGTTATTGTTCTTTGAATTATGTTATTAAGTTATGTTATTCGTTTATTGTTAACCTCCCCCAAACAACAATGACAACAATATAATTTAATTTTTTATTAACTTTTGATATTCCCCCGAATCTTAGTTAATAAGACAAAAAACCTAGAAAAATTTTTCTAGGTTTTTCTTTTTATTAAAACCTTTCTAAAATTATCTACATAATCTATAATTAAATTACAAACTCAAGTGTTCTGCCTTATTTTTTGTTCCTTTGTTTAAATTTATTTTTGTGAATTATATTTCAGTAGAAAATATCTCAAAATCTTATGGAGATAGAACATTGTTTAGCAATATTTCCTTTGGGATCAATAAACATCAAAAAGTAGCTTTTGTTGCTAAAAACGGAACAGGAAAAACCTCCATACTAAATATTATTGCAGGGTTAGATTCACCAGATGATGGACAAGTTATCAAGAGAAAAGAAATTCAATTGGCTTACCTATCTCAAAACCAACTATTTAATGACAATCTTACCATAGAAGAAACTATTTTTGAGACAGAAAATAGAATTTTACCTATCATAAAACAATACGAAAAAGCACTCGAAAACCCTGAAGATTCAGAAAATTATCAGAAAGCTTTTGACTTAATGGATCAACACAATGCCTGGGATTTTGAGACCCAATATAAATTGGTTCTAACTAAATTAAAACTACCAACTTTATCAATGAAAGTGGGTAAACTTTCAGGAGGGCAGAAAAAAAGACTAAGCCTTGCTGTTTTACTAATAAATAAACCCGATTTAATCATTTTAGACGAGCCAACTAACCATCTAGATTTAGAAATGATAGAATGGCTTGAAGACTATTTTAAAAAAGAAAAAATTACACTATTTATGGTAACGCATGATCGTTACTTTCTGGAAAGAGTTTGTAATGAAATTATAGAACTTGATCATGGTAAACTATATAAATACAAGGGTAATTATTCCTATTATTTAGAAAAAAAAGAAGAAAGAATTGCTCAGGAAGCAGCTTCCACTCATAAGGCTAAAAATCTATTTAAGAAAGAGTTAGACTGGATGCGCAGGCAACCAAAAGCAAGAACTACAAAGTCTAAGTCTAGAATTGATGATTTTCAAGAAATTAAAGAAAAAGCACACAAAAGAAGACAAGACCATACAGTTCAATTAGAAATAAATATGAAACGTTTAGGGAGTAAAATTGTAGAGCTCCACAAACTAAAAAAGTCATTCGGAGATCTAAAAATTCTTGATGGTTTTCAATATGTATTTCAAAAAGGAGAACGTATTGGAGTAATTGGTAAAAATGGAACTGGAAAATCATCTTTTTTAAACGTACTTACTCATAAAGAACCTGTTGATGGTGGTAAAGTTGTAGTTGGAGAAACTGTAAAGTTTGGATATTATACACAAAAGGGGATTGTAGTTAAAGAAGGTCAAAAAGTGATTGAAGTTATTAAAGAATTTGGTGAAGAAATTCCATTAACCAAAGGCAGAAGAATTTCTGCCTCTCAATTACTGGAACGTTTTTTATTTGACAAGAAAAAACAATACGATTATGTTGAAAAATTAAGTGGTGGAGAACAAAAAAGATTATACCTCTGTACTGTATTAATTCAAAATCCAAACTTTTTAATACTTGATGAACCAACCAATGATTTGGATGTAATAACCTTAAATGTGTTAGAAAGTTTCTTATTAGATTTTCCAGGAAATTTAATTGTAGTTTCTCACGACAGGTACTTTATGGATAAAATTGTGGATTCTTTATTTGTTTTTAGAGGTGATGGTATTGTTGAGAATTTTCCAGGAAATTATACAGATTATAGAACGTATGAAGATTCTAAGCCAAGAGAAAAAACTGTAAAAATTGAAAAAAAGCAGGTAAATATAACTCCATCAAAAACTCAGTTAACATTTGAAGAAAAAAGAGAATTTGGATCTTTAGAAGAAGACATAGAAAGGCTATCTCGTAAAAAAAAGGTGATCGAAACATCTTTCTTAGATGTAGAATTAACCCAAGATCAAATTAAAGAAAATTCTGAGGAGCTTGAAAAAATACTATCTTCTCTAGAACAAAAAGAGGAACGATGGCTTGAACTCTCTATGAAGCTTGAGGGCTAAACTTTAATAATTTCATCTTTGTCGATTAATTTTTCGTTGTTAAATCTCATTAATACTTGTGCCACAGAGATTGTATCTTTTTCGCAATAACTAACAATTCTGTCTAAATTTTTTTCTTTATAATACACAGAGGCTACCTCACTACCATCTATATCATCTTTTGGAGATGGGATCCCTAAAATGGTGGTTAATAACTGTAAAGAACTATAGTGTTTAAAATCTCCAAACTTCCATAATTCCATGGTATCTAAATGAGGAACTTCCCAAGGTTTTTTGCCAAATAAATTTAACTTTGAAGGTAATTCTATGTGATGTACAATCATTCTTCTAGCGATATAAGGAAAATCAAATTCTTTCCCGTTATGAGCACACAATACATGATACGATTTATTAAAATGTGTATCCAATAGTTTTTTAAAGTCCAATAAAATTTGTTCTTCATTGTCTCCACTAAAAGAGGTAACTCTTAAATTTCTTTCTTGCTTATTATTGGTGAAATACGCTACAGAAATACAGATAATTTTCCCAAACTCTGCCCATATTCCAGCACGTTCATAAAAATCTTCAGCAGTAAACTCTTCTTTACGTTGATAAGCAGTTTTTTTTGAAAATAACTCTTGGATTGTTTTTGGTACCTCAGACCAATTTTCTTTTTGAGGTACTGTTTCAATATCTAAGAATAAGACATTGTTCATTTTTGTTTTTAAGTTCATAGGGTTTTTTTGTGAATGTACTAAAAATAAAAAAGCCTCGAAAATTCGAGGCTTTTTTCTAATAGTTATGCTATTGATTATTCAATAATCAATTTTTTAGTAGCTATATTATTTCCTTCAGAAACTTTCATAATGTATACTCCGGATGAGATTCCAGAAATATCCATTGTTTTGTTCATAGAAGAAAAACGTTGGCTAAATACTTTCCTACCCAATACATTAAATATATTTACTGTTTTTGCTTCTGTACTAGAAGTAGTTACCGTTAAGCTATTCCCTTTCACTGGGTTGGGATAAGCATTAAAGCCAGTTATTGTATTATTAGATGTTGAAGCTGTTGTGTTTGAATAGGTACCTATAGGAAATGGGGAAGTTGCAGATGCATTATCTGATTCACCATCAAGTGCATTTGCACCACTATAGGTCCAATTGGTAGATGTAAATGTAGTACCCTCTGGCCCAGTATCATCATTTCTATACGCCCAACCATCTAAATATTCCCATTCAGGACATGTTGTGCCAGATGCATTAGGGTCACAATCAACGGTTCCAAAAGTGTCAATGATTTGCCCACTTTCGTAAAGCTCTATTGAATCATCTCCATTTATTGAAACAACTCCATTAGTATATGTTGGAGCTATTCCGAAAAATGTGGTAAACTGACTAGACTCGGTTGCAAGGTAAATGTATGTACCTGCAGTTACGGCATCAGCTGGAAAATTATACTCAATATTGCCAGCAGAAGAACCCGCTCCGTTAGTAATTGAGCTAACACCATATAAACTCAGGTCTGAAATATCCTGTAAAACGTATAATTCAATTCCTTTCGGAGTTCCTCCTGTTAAAGGACCGTCATAAGCTCCTGTAATAACTAGACTATTTGTAGAAGCTGCAAATGAGTTACCATTAACAGCTATAAGTTCGTCAGTTACTCCAATTGAAGATATAGTAATATCTCCACTATAATTTCCAGCAGAAAGACTACCTGTAAGTCTGACAAAAATATCTGTTGAAGCCACGGTTCCAGATTGATCAGGAGTAATAGCTACTGAACTAGAAAAATTAGAACCTGAAGTCAATGAAATTTCAAAACTAGATGGAGCCGTAATTACAATATCATTTGTTAAAAATAGCCCAGATACTGAAAAATCATCCTCAGCTGATGGTCCTCCTTGAGCTTCAGAATAATTAAAATCATCAAGATTTGCAGTTACAGTAAATTCTGGATTAGCAGGGCTAACAATTCCAGAAATTGATAATGTATTTTCTGATGCACCACTTGAAGAAGCAGTTACTATTCCATCATATGTGTCTGAAGAAAGACCTGAAGATAATCTGACATAGATAGTTGTAGCATCAGCAGTCCCTGCAGTCTGAGAAACAGTCACTGCACTTGCAAACCCAGAACCAGATGTTAAAGAAATTTCAAAATTAGATGAAACAGAAACACTTATATCATTTGTAAGATTAGAGCCTGAAACACTAAAATTACCTTCTGATGAAGGTCCGTTATTTTCATAATAATCTAGACTTGCTATTGTGCCACCTAATGAAATAGTTGGATCACTAACACAACCACTGAAAGAACCTAGTGTATCCCAACCTGAATTTGATTCACCTACTATCCACTCTGAATCAGCTGCATTGGTGCCAGCTGAAGATGCCCAATCATCATTAGGGCCACAAACAGTACTCTTTCTTGTAAGTGTATGATTTGCTGTTGCATTGGACACACCTGCAACTTCCCAACCAGAACCAGGGTCTCCTTCCCAATCTCCTAGCCAATCAAGTATGGTATACCCTGTTACTTCACCTGCGTCAATATCACCATCATTATTAGCATCATTAAAAGTACCACCTTTTACAAGGGCTAATCCGTCATCACCATTACTAAGATATTGATATGTTTGATCAGCTTCAGCTAATATATCGGGATCTGCACTAGGATGAGCAATTACATATACATCACCAGGAGCTATTTCTGCTCCATCTGTAAAAGCGTTCCAAAATTCGTATTCACCAGGAGTAGAAGGTGCATTTGATACGGTAGGAAATGCATAGTCTGAAAGACTAATGGTTGCATCTGTCCCATTATATATTTCTAAAAATTTATTATTTGAACTTCCTTCTGCATATTTACTAATAAATAACTCAGTAACCTGAGCACTTGATACAAATACTACTGTAAATGCTAATATTAGAGTTAAAAAGTAATTTTTTTTCATATTATTTGGTTTTATAAAATTGTAATCATTAAATATATAAAATATCTTTTAAAATAATTTGATTCTTCCCATTAATTATAGGTTAAATAAAAACAGCCCTTAAAAAAAAGACTGTTTTTTGAAATATTAATTATTTGTATTGAATTAGATTGTGATTTTAAAAACTATCATCTATCCATGACCATTTGTTAAGCTCTACCGGTGTAGAATTTTTTCCAGAATTTAACAAATACTTATTGGTTTCTCCTGCATACAAAGTTGCATCTGCTGTGGCACCTTCTATTTGAACATTAGACAATGCCCCATTGTCTTTCATATCTAAATCTACATCGTACCCTACTAAATGTAACCCTGTAATAGTTGCACCAGACTCTTTCTTAAATTGTAATCCAGTACCCCCAACAGAGGACACCGCTGTAATATTTGTAAAAGTTGGATTCGCATTGTCTTTATCACCCTCAAAAACAGTAGAAAACCCAGCCACAGTATGAGAGATATATGCATTTGTTACAGACCCACTCCAACCTTCTGTCCAGTCTATAGAATCATCGTCATTGTTTTCTAAATATAGATTAGAGACTGCCACTGTGCCCCCAAAAAACTCAACTCCATCATCAGATCCGTTAATGATGGCTACATGGTCTACTAAAGTGCCTGAACCAACACCATAAAAAGAAATACCATTGTATTGAGATTCAGGGTTTATTTGAGCACCTGTTCCTACAATTTGAAGATATCTAATAATTCCAGAACTATCAACATCATCTGTACCTCCATAAATAAAACCACCAACTTCTGCTGATGCATCCACACCAGCTGTAGTTGAAGCATTTCCACAAAGTGTTAAACCTCCCCAATCTCCTGGAGAGCCAGTGGCAGATGACATCACTACTGGATTCCCTGCGTTGCCATTAATATTTATCTCACCTCCTTGTAAAACAGCAATATAAACTTCTGTACCGCCAGAATCTGCTGTAATAATTGTACCAGCAGGAATAGTTAATATCCCATTATTTTCAATGATAAATGCTCCTCTAAGACTATATTGAATAGTTGGATCTAGTGTATAATCTTCAGATAATTTCCCTTCCATTATTCCATTATTTAGATTTTCTAAAACTTCATTTAAAGGAGGAGTAATTGCTATGGGTTCATCTGAACCACAACTAACCATAACAAAAGTTAACATCAAGAAACTAATTAATTTTACTTTTAAGTTTTTCATTTTTTTTACTATTAAATTATTTTATTTTTTACTCTGTAAAGAACCATAACAAACTTTTAATTTATCTTAACTGTACATTAAAAATACGTTATAGATGAATTGAAAATAGTGGCATTTGTTACGAAATAGTTACTTAAAATTTATAGTTAAACCCAATATTTATGACACTCCCTCTTTTGTAGGATTGAACAGTTTGGTTAGTGAGACTTACAATATTATTATTTGCATCAAAAATAGTAATCAGTTGTTTTTGTTCTATTCTAGGATTAAAAAGATTTTTTCCAACTACTCTTACAGAAAGTTTCTTATTTATTTTCTTACTTACTACAAGATCTAATGAAACAAACCCTTTTTCAATAATTTCATCATTAAACAAAGTAGCGCTATTTGTGAAATCTTCCGGGCTCCCCAAAGCATATATCTTGTCTGAAGAATAATTTCCTGTAATTGAAGCCAAAAACTCTTTTTCTGATCTACTTCGAAAACTTATGGAACTATTAACTATAAAATCTGAAGCTCCTTGAAGGGCTGCTTCTTTTTGTCCGTTATATTGATACAATTCCAAAATATCTTGATTAAACCACATTTTAGTTAGGTTCATATTTGCACTTAAAATGCTTTTTTCATCATCATTTTCTACGAGATTAATTCTACCCTCCAGTTCAATTCCAAAAACTGTTGATTTTTTTCCTGTATTTTGATATTGGAAAATACCCGCTGAACCTCTAGACTGGTTAAGATTAATAGGGTCTTGAATATTTTTATAAAATACTGTAGTAGATAATAGTTCTTCTTTTGAAGGAAAATACTCCCATTTTGTATCAATGTTAAATACAGATGATCTTTCTAAATCTGGATTTCCTTTAATAACTCTACCTGTTGGCGAAACATACTCAAATGGTGCTATTTCTTTAAATTCTGGAAGTGTTTGAGTAATGCTAGATGCGAGTCTAAAAAAACTTTTATTATTTATTTCATACTTTAAATTAACACTCGGATATAATTCTTGATATTCTTTGGTAATGGTACCCACTCTACCTACAAAATTTGTAACATCCCATATAACATCCACTTTGTCTAATTCATAACGAAAACCAAGGTTTCCTGAAAATCTTTTATTCATCCCAAAATCTAAATTGGCATATCCTGCAAAAATTGTTAAATCTGCATTGTATATATCTGGAAGTTGTTCTCTCAAAATTAATTCTGGCTCACCAAAAGCAGTATTAAAATTATCTAATGTAAAAGTATTAGACATCTCATTTACAGAATTAACTGAGAAATCTCTTGCGCTAACTCCAACAAAAAGGGATTTAAATACTCTTTCTTTTTGTCTAAAATTTACCCCTACATTTAGTCTATATGGGTNCTTTTCTTCTTCATCTGTTTCACCAAAAATAAATTGATTTTCAACATATCCATTTATTTCATTGTCTTGAATTTTTTGACTNGTTTTCCTTTGTTGAAAATCTCCCACATAAGCATAAGTGAAAGTACCTATGTCATCAACAATATTTCCTTCATTTCTAATTCTGTTTGGCTCCTCCGCTAAAACAAAATTATACCCTGTAGCCCATACTAATTTGATTCTATCAGAAAATTTATGATCTCCCATCAATTGATTAACATACATGGTTGTTTGTTTATAATTCTGGTCTCTTACAAAAGCTCCTTGTTCTTGTGGTTGTTGATCAAAAACATATCCATTACTATCGATCCCTTGCTCATAAACATTGTCTTCACCTTTATTAACAAACAACGTGTTGTAGGAAATTTTGTGGTTGTCATTTAATTTTAATTCACTTTTAATATACCCTGTAGTATTGATGTTGGAGGTATAAGATTCTGTAGCAAAATCATTATCCAACACATTTGCTCTATAGCTTTTAAATATTCCTTCTTGGAAGTCATAAGACTGACTTTGAGAGGCAGTTGCTAGGATGGAAATTTGTTTGTCAAAAATCTTGAATTTATACCCTGCTGAGAAAGATCCACTAAAATTAGTTGTTTGATTGGCTCTCAATGGGTCCCAGCCTTGATAGGTTATTGCGTCTGAAAGAATGTATTTTTTCTTGTGAAATCCAAAAGTAACATCATCACTAATTACTGTTTTTTTGAATCTTCCATTTAGACTACTTACTGCACTATTTAAACCTCCGTTAACGGCAAGAGAAAACCCTTTTTTAGAATATTTTTTAGATATGATATCTATATTTCCTGATGATTGATCTGAATACATAGATGTTGCATAGGTTTTATTAATTCCTATGCTGTTTATGAGGTTTGTTGAAAATAGTGATAAATCTATGTTCTTATTTTGAACATCGTCTGAGGGTATTGGCAATCCGTTCATTGAACTTGCTACATATCGATCTCCTAAACCTCTAATGTATATATCTCCCGATTCTTCACTTCTTGCTACTCCAGCGATCTTAGTTGTGGCAGAAGCAGCATTTGAGACTCCAATCTTACTTAATCTTTCTGCTCCAATACTTTCTTTTATTGTAGCTGCTTTTCTTTGTTCTAACAATAACGCAGTTTCTTTTTGCTTACTAATATTCGCTTTTAATGTTACCTCTTCTAATGCAACACCCTCTGCAGACTCCAATATTTTGTTAACTATTAAGGTTTCACCAGAAATAACAGTAATGGGTACTTCNAATGNTTTATACCCTAAAAAATTAAACACCAAAACATATGATCCNGAATTAACAGACAAAGAGAAATTACCTTCCAAATCAGTTTCTGTACCAATTACTGTCCCTTTAATCACAACACTAGCAAAGGAAAGCGGTTCATTATTCATTTCTTTATCTAATAATTTCCCAATAATAATCCCTTTTTCTTGAGCCATAATTGTTTGGCATATAATTAAAGAAAGGATAAATACAATTTTTTTCATTTTTTTATTAATTAATTAAACTATGCAAATTTGGAGCAGATTTGTAAAGTAAATGTTACACCCGTATTACTGTTAGGTTATAGCTATGTTAACAGAATGTTATAGGGGTTAAATGATTGTTAAGCAATTAATTATTTGGATTAGATTCGCTATTTTTGATAGAATCTTATTTTGAATAAAATGAATAACAGTGATATTAAAATTCTTTTAGTAGATGACGAACCCGATATTTTAGAAATTGTAGGATACAATTTAAAAAATGAGGGATATAAGGTCTACACGTCAACTAATGGAATTGAAGCAGTTAAATCTGCTAAAAAAATAATGCCAGATTTAATTTTATTAGACATAATGATGCCAGAAATGGATGGTATTGAAGCTTGTGAAAAAATAAGAACTATTAAAAATCTAGAAAATACACTTATTGCTTTCCTAACTGCAAGAAATGAAGACTACTCAAAAGTTGCTGGTTTTGATGCAGGTGCAGATGATTATATTACCAAACCCATTAAACCAAAAGTTTTGGTTAGTAAGGTGAAATCACTTCTAAGAAGATTAAAGGCCAAAAACGAAACAGATGCTAATGTAATAGTAGGAAATATTACCATCAACAGAGATGAATATGTAATATTTAAAGGGAAAGAAAGAATATTTTTACCCAGAAAGGAATTTGAATTATTCTCTTTATTAACATCAAAGCCAGGTAAAGTCTTTAAAAG
>JGI26115J46592_1000205_pt1 | contig 13110 bp, 12 predicted proteins | sample AOAMet1_07_M0_10_2_FD_46592 | JGI IMG/M metagenome (IMG submission 46592)
AAAATATACTCTTCTTTATTTAAAACAGCTGTAATACCTACAGATATGGCTTCTTGCCCATACCACTAAACCACTTGGATATTTTACCCTGACGTAATAAAATCAGCATTTTCTCCTCAATTAATCGAGGCTTTAACATCGATTTATAAAGAAAAACTAACTTATCTTTAGTGATATTTTTAGTTTGGTAATCGAAATTAATTTTTGACGCTGCTTGCAAGCTCATAGATATATGAATAAGATTTCAAATGTATAAAAAAAGAAAATGCTCAAATTGAATAAATACATTTTTTTCAAACACAATATAACCTTTGTATTTTAATATATTTGTATGTAAATTTTTAGTTCATGAATAAAATTCCAAGTGTAGATTTGGCAGACTTCTTAAGCGAAGACCCTAATCGTAAACAAAAATTTGTAAATGAAATTGGCATTGCCTATGAAAACATAGGTTTTGTATCACTAAGAAGCCATTTTTTAGATGATGCTCTCGTTTCAGATCTTTACAAAGAAGTAAAAGCATTTTTCGCGCTAGATCTAGCAAAGAAAAAGCAGTATGAAATTGAAGGCCTCTCAGGACAGCGAGGTTATGTCTCTTTTGGTAAAGAACATGCCAAAGGAAAAAAAGAGGGAGATTTAAAAGAGTTTTGGCATTTCGGCCAAGAGCCAAGTGAGGATGCAAACCTCACAGAGGTGTATCCAGAAAATGTGCAGGTAGATGAGCTCCCAAATTTTAATGCCACTGGTATGCAGGCATATCGAATGCTTGAAAAAACAGGGATCTATGTACTTAGGGCTTTAGCGCTATATATTGGTGTAGATGAATTCTATTTTGATCATTGGGCATCAAATGGAAATAGTATTTTAAGACCTATCCATTACCCTCCTATTACCAAAGAGCCAGAAGGAGCTGTAAGAGCTGGAGCACACGGAGATATAAATCTAATTACACTGCTTATGGGAGCATCCTCAGGAGGGCTACAAGTACTACGCAAAGACGGCAAGTGGATTGATGCAATTCCAGAGGAAGATGAGCTAGTGATTAATGTTGGAGACATGCTAGAGAGACATACAAATAACAAATTACGCTCTACAATACACAGAGTTGTAAATCCTCCCAAAGAACAGTGGGACAGCCCTCGGTTTTCTATTCCATTTTTCATGCACCCTAGAGGAGACATGGATTTAAGCTGTATGGAGCTATGTATTGATGAGCAACATCCAAAATCATTTGATGATATTATGGCCGGAGATTTTTTAATACAGCGTTTAATTGAAATTGGACATTTAAAAAAATAACCGTGGATTTAAAAGACCAACTTAAAAAGTTATATCCAGACCACATCGAAGTTACCCCACCAGTTGTAGTACAAGACCAAAAAATTTGGATACAACAGGATCCTTTAATTTGTAAGTATGAAAAAAGAAAAGGAAAACCAACCACAATCATTGAAGGATACACGGGTGCCCAGAGTGATTTTAAACAACTTGCAAAACAAATAAAGCAACTCCTGAGTGTGGGTGGTAGCTTTAAAAATGAGCAAATAATCATTCAAGGAGATTACAGGGATCAAATAATGAGCTTTTTACAAACTAAAGGTTTTAAAACAAAACGTGTTGGTGGATAAATAGATTTTTAAAATCACGATAACATCTGTAATATACCCTTCAAATTATAACTATAAACTACAACTCTTGAAACCAATTGCCCAAAGTGAACTCATATTAAATGCAGATGGTAGTATTTATCACCTAAATCTAAAACCTGCAGATATCGCAACTACTATTATCACAGTTGGTGATCCAGATAGAGTTGGTGAGGTCTCAAAACATTTTGACACCATAGANTTTAAACAGCACAAAAGAGAGTTTAAAACCCATACAGGGACCTATAAAGGCAAAAGAATTACAGTNATATCTACAGGTATTGGCACAGACAATATAGATATNGTTTTCAATGAATTGGACGCGCTTGTAAATATTGATTTTGATNCAAGAACTATAAAAAAAGAACATACTNCCCTAACTTTTATTAGAATTGGCACTAGTGGCGCCATACAAGAAGATATTCCTATAGATAGTTTTTTGATTTCAGAAAAAGCAATAGGTTTTGATAATTTACTTCGTTTCTATGACACCGGAAGTCTTCTAGATGACGGCTTCTCAGAGGCATTAAAAATTCACTGTAAGTGGAACCCACAAAACGCTACCCCTTATGTGGTAGAGGCAAGCAAAAAATTACTTTTAGATTTTAGCGATACTATATTTAGAAAGGGTTGCACGGCAACCAATGTTGGTTTTTATGGACCACAAGGAAGGACGCTTCGCCTCAAGGTCAAAGACGAAAACTTAAACAATAGTCTTGCCTGTTTTGAGTATCAAGGTGTTAAAATCACTAATTTAGAAATGGAAACTTCTGGAATTTATGGACTAGCGGCATTATTAGGGCATCAAGCTATTTCTCTAAATGCTATTTTGGCTAATAGGGCTACTCAAACCTTTAGCGCTTCTCCAAACAAAACAGTTGCCAGATTAATTACAACAACTCTTAATATTATAGCCAATAAAGTATAAATCTTGTATTTTTACAAGGCTATCAAATTTTCTTATAAATGAAGCTGGTTATTCTATGAAAAATTTTAAAATTGGTGGTGTTCCAGAACACTTTAACCTTCCTTGGTACCTAACTTTAAAAAACAAAGAGTACCAGGATAAAAACATCAACTTACGTTGGAAAGATTACCACAGCGGTACGGGAGAAATGTGTAACGCCTTGCGTGATGGCGAGATAGACATGGCTGTTATTCTAACAGAAGGAATTGTAAGAGATATCACCAAAGGGAATCCTTGTAAAATAGTACAGGTTTTTATCAATTCTCCTTTAATTTGGGGAATTCATGTATCAAAAAACAGTCTCTATACCTCTGTTAAAGATTTAAAAGGAACCAAAGCTGCTATTAGTAGATATGGTTCAGGGTCACACTTAATGTCTTACATTAATGCAGAGAATCAAGGCTGGAACATTGAAAAAGAGCTTGATTTTGAAGTCATAGAAAATCTAGAGGGTGCCCTTGAAAACCTTCCAAAAGGGAAAGGTGATTATTTTATGTGGGAGAAATTTACTACAAAACCATATGTAGACAACGGCCCATTTAAATTACTAGGAGAATGCCCTACTCCATGGCCTTGCTTTGTAATAGCCGTAAGAGATACTGTATTAGAACAAGACCCTACTGCTGTAAAGGATATTTTGAGTATAATTAACAACGCTACCCAAAAATTTAAGCAAAACCCGGGAGTGGATCTTCTAATTGCCGACAGATACAAACAAAAAATTGAAGATGTACAACAGTGGCTATCTCTCACGCAGTGGAGTCAAAAACAGCTTTCAATTAGTGATCTTGGGCATGTTCAAGAAAAGTTAATGCAGTTAGAATTAATTGAAAATATCGTTACACAAGATAAGGTTCTATTTGACATATAGCATAACCAACTGTTTATTAATATCTTATTTGTTTTTATTTTCAAATCATTTTTATTCTATTATTTTTTATTCTACCCAACGCAACCCTTTATCTTATTGTTCATCTAGTATATGTAAATACAAAACACATGAACACATTTCTTATTATTTTAGGCTCTTTAGTTGCGACTACTTTCTTTTTGTTACACTTTAGTTGTAACGATGTTACAGAGCCTTCAAAAAAAGATAAAGAGTAAGTTTTTTTTAAGTAAGTATAGTTTAAGTTTACCAGCTATTTATTCTCTAGAATGAATAGCTTTTTTTTGTTTCATCACCAAGAGATCGCCATTTTTCCTTGTGCTACTAAGCACTCATTTGTTAAACTAAAGTGTTTATTGCCAAACCAGTAGCCTCTATTTGCGCTAAGTGGCGATGGGTGTCCACTTGTAAAAACAACATGTTTTGTAGTATCAATATATTTTGCTTTTGTTTTGGCAAACCCTCCCCATAACAAAAAAATAACTCCTTGTTTATGAGCAGAAATTTCAGATATAATAGCATCTGTAAATGTCTCCCATCCTTTTTTTTGATGACTTGCTGGTTTATGAGCCTCTACAGTTAAAGTTGCATTTAATAGAAGAACTCCTTGGGTTGCCCACCGTTCTAAATTTCCAGATTTGGGTATAGTTAAACCTAAATCAGTCTCTAGTTCTTTAAAAATATTTTTAAGCGATGGAGGGTGGCTAACAGCATCTTTTACAGAAAAACTCAACCCATTGGCCTGCCCTACATCATGGTAGGGGTCTTGACCTATGATAACAACTCGCAACTCATTAAAACAGGTTTGGAGCAGGGCTTTAAATATATCTTCTTTGGCAGGATAACANGTAGCTTCTTGATAGGCTTTATCCACAAATGAGCTTAAAGACTTAAAATAATCTTTGCTAAATTCTTCTTGTAAAATAGGTGCCCACGTTGGGGAAATATTAACATGCATTATGCGTATTTTTGTGTTCTAAAATTACTTCTTTTGTAAATCATTAGAAAGTAATTATTAAAAATATAATGACCTCCTTGTTTACAAGTATGATTAAAATTGATTCCAAAACCCTTGAAGATTTAGAGTTTCCTGTTGTATTACAGCAGGTTTCAAATTTTTGCATCACAGATCCTGGCAAACAAAGAGTGCTTTCTATCATGCCTTTTGATGATTCGGAGTATATCCAGACTGCGTTACAACAAGTAAAAGAATACACCGCCTCTTTTGGTAGTGACGCTCCTATACCCAATCATGGTTTTGAACCTATCTTTAAAGAACTACAATTACTAGATATAGAAAACAGCTCACTGGATACTACTGGTTTTAGAAAAATTTTAACCATTTGCCAGACAACCCATACCCTACAGGCATTTTTTAAAAAATTTGAAGAGTTTTATATTCACTTAAATCAAAATGCCGATACCATATCCTATCGTGCAAATATAGCTTCAGAAATTCAAGCTATATTCAATAAATATGGAGAGTTAAGAGATGATGCCTCTATGCAGTTATCTCAAATTCGCAAACGGCTAAATGTTGTAAAAGGACAAGTGAACTCCTCTTTTAGTAAAGCCTTAACAAGATATATTGGAAACGATTATCTTGATGAAATTCGAGAATCTGTTGTAGAGAATAGACGTGTTTTGGCGGTAAAGGCCATGTATAGACGTAAAGTNAGAGGAACCGTGCTAGGCACCTCAAAAACGGGTAGTATTGTATACATGGAGCCCCAAGAAACCTTTGAGTTCACAACAGAGCTGAGTAATTTAGTATATGAAGAACTTGAAGAAATTAAACGTATTTTAAAAATGCTTACAGAGTATGTAAGGCCCTATACTCCTTTACTTGCAGCATATCAAGATTATTTAATACATATAGACACCGTATCGGCGAAGGCTAAGTATGCCGTGGAAATTAATGGAGTNTTACCTCTTATAACATCTCAACGAAGACTCTCTTTAGTAAATGCATACCATCCTTTATTGTATACAGCTAATAAAAAACGTAAAGAAAAAACCTATCCTCAAAGCATAACACTTTCTCAAGAAGGACGTATTATCGTTATCTCTGGGCCTAATGCGGGAGGAAAAAGTATTACCTTAAAAACGGTTGGCTTATTACAAGTAATGCTACAAAGTGGTTTTTTAGTTCCCCTGCAAGTAGATAGTGAAATGTGTTTGTTTGACCGTATACTTACAGATATTGGAGATAACCAATCTATAGAGAATCATTTAAGCACCTATAGTTACAGATTAAAAAAGATGAATCATTTTTTGCGTAAATGCAATAAAAACACGCTTTTTTTAATTGATGAGTTTGGTACCGGCTCAGATCCGGAACTAGGTGGCGCTCTTGCTGAAACATTCTTGGAAGTATTTTATGAGCGGGAAGCTTTTGGAATTATAACCACTCATTATGCTAATTTAAAACTTTTAGCAAATGAACTCCCTCATGCTGTAAATGCCAATATGCTGTTTGATAGCAAAACACTTGAGCCTCTATATAAACTGTACCTGGGCGAGGCAGGAAGTTCTTTCACATTTGAAGTTGCTCAAAAAAATGGGATACCATACAGCCTTATTAACAGATCAAAAAAGAAGGTAGAAGGTGGTAAAATACGTTTTGATAAATCTATAGCAGACCTACAAAAAGAACGATCAAAATTGCGCAAAAACTCTGAATATCTTGAAAGCTCTGCTCAAAAGGCTAAAAAGAAAGAGAAAGAGTTAGAGGCTGTTAATGTAAAAGTGAAAGACAAACTAGAGAGCTATCAAGAGCTGTATGATAGCAATCAAAAATTAATTGCTATTGGTAAAAAGTTTGACCAAATCTCTGAAAAATATCATAACAACAAAAAGAAAAAACTGTTGCAGGAAGAGCTATTTAAACTGGTAATGGTAGAAAACAGCAAACGCAAAAAAATTGCACCAAAACAAAAAAAACAGGTTAAAACCAAACAGCGCATTACACAACAAGAGGTAGATGCCAAAGTTGAAGAAATACGTACTCGTAAAAAGAAAGAAAAAGCGGCTGCAAAAAAAGCGCCACCACCAGTAGCCAAAATAACCTTAAAAATTGGTGACAGAGTACGTATGCTAGATGGTAAGGCAATAGGTACTATAGACACAATCGAAAAGAAAAAAGCCATAGTAAACTATGGTATTTTTACTACTAACGTAAATATAGATGCCTTAGAAAAAGTATCTTAATACATTGTAAACTAATAAGATACTCATTATTGTATGTTAATGATTATTTTTGAGAGGTATGAATAAACAATTAACACACAGTATTATTCTTTTTGATGGTGTTTGCAACTTATGCAATGGAGCCGTTAATTTTGTGATAAAAAGAGATTCTGGAAATGTGTTTAAATTTGCTTCTCTCCAAGAAAAACAAGGAACCTTATTGTTAAAAAAGCATGCTATAGATGCCAGAAAGTTAGACTCTATAGTGCTTATTGAGAATGACAGTGTGTATACAAAGTCTTCGGCGGCTCTTCGCATCGCCAGGAAACTTTCAAAGCTTTGGCCCCTATTTNTTATATTTATTATCATCCCAAGCTTTATTAGAGATGGTATTTATGATTTTATTGCCAAAAACCGTTACAAGTGGTTTGGCAAAAAAGAGCAGTGTATGATTCCAACACCGGGCTTAAGAGAAAAGTTTTTATAGCATAAAAAGGTGTTGTTTTATTAAATAAGTGAAAAATATACATTTTCTCAAAATGAGTAGTATTTTTACAGCATAAACTAAAAAGATGGATTATAAAATAGTATTAGATAAAGTAATAAGTATATCAAGCGAATATGGCATCAAAGTAATAGGCGCCATTGCCATTTGGATTATAGGTTCATGGGCTATTAAAAAACTAATGAAGGCAGCCAATGCCATTATGGACAAAAGCCACTATGATGAGAGTTTAAAAAAATTCTTACTAAACCTTGCTGGTATTGTCTTAAAAGTGCTGCTTGTACTTTCCATACTGGGTAATCTTGGTATTCAAACTACCTCATTTGCTGCTGTACTCGCCTCGGCTGGTTTGGCCGTTGGTCTGGCCCTGCAAGGATCACTTTCTAATTTTGCGGGNGGGGTAATGCTAATGATTTTNAAACCTTTTAAAATTGGAGATTTCATTGAANCTCAAGGTAAAAAAGGGACAGTCAAAGAAATTGAAATATTTACTACTAAGATTGTTGGCCCTGGAAATCATTTAATTATCATACCAAATGGTAATTTATCTAATGGTAGTATTACTAATTTCACNTNTGAGGGCACAAGACAAGTACGTCATGTAATTGGCGTNTCTTATGATGCTGATATCAAAAAAACAAAAGAAGTTTTATTAAACGTACTTACCTCTCAAAAAAATATTTTACAAGATCCTGCTCCAAGTATAGATGTTGTTGAATTAGCAGATAGCTCTGTAAATTTTGCAGTCAGGGGCTGGGTTAAATCTGAAGATTTCTGGCAGGTTCATTGCACTACGCTAGAGAACGTGAAAACCGCCTTAGATGCAGCAGGAATAGAAATTCCTTACCCGCACACTGTTGAAATTACTAAACAATAGTGCCTTTTTTTATATAACTATATGATATATTATTTGGTATAAGTATCATCCCAATTTTTAATTTTAGGCTCACCTAGTTTGCCTTGAGATTTTGCAACTAGCATAGACACCGTTGCATCACCAGTTACATTTATAACTGTTCTACACATATCTAAAGGCCTATCTACGGCAAATATTAACGCAAGTCCAGCCTCAGGAATACCTGCGTACCCCAATACTCCAACAAGCATTACCATACCAGCTCCAGGAACTGCCGCAGATCCAATAGANGCTAGTGTTGCNGTTGCAATAATACCCANCTGNGTTGTGAAACTTAAATCCATACCAAAGGCTTGCGCAATAAAAACCGCAGCAACTGCCTGGTATAAACTAGTTCCATCCATATTAATGGTGGCACCAATTGGTAACACAAAACTAGATACCTCCTCCTCTACTCCTAAATGCTCTGTTACTCGCTCCATAGTTACGGGCAGCGTTGCCGCACTACTACTAGTAGAAAATGCCAATAATTGCGCAGGAGCAATACCGTTCAAAAAAAACCTGGGAGACTTTTTAGTAAACACTTTTACTAGTACTATATAAAATACTACCATTAACAGTAAACCAAAGACTACAGAAATAGCATACATACCAAGGGCCGCAAATAAGTCTGCACTTGGGGCTTCCACAACAAGTGCAGCCATTAGTGCAAATACACCATAGGGCGCCGCTAGCATAATTAAATCTACCATTTTTAATATAACTTCATTAAGACCATCAAAAAAGTCTTTAACAGTCTTCGCTTTTTCTTGGGGTATTAAAATCAATGAGATTCCAAAAAACACTGCAAAAAAGATAACCTGTAGCATATTTCTGTTACTTGAGGCAGCGCTTACAATATTACTTGGCACTAAATCTATAAGTGCCTGCAGAGGGCCTGCATCTTTTTGTGCAGCTGCAGCTAGAAGTTTTGCATCTGCATCACCGCCATAGGCTTCAACAAGTTCATTACGAGTATCTTCATTAATTGTTTTTCCTGGTTGTATTAGACTTACCACAGTAAGCCCTATAGACACAGCTATTACTGTTGTTACAACATATATAGAAATTGTACGCATGCCCATTTTAGACAAGCTTGAAATGTCTTTTAGGTCTGAAATGCCTTTTATTAAAGCCGCTAATATTAGTGGTATAGCAATTAACTTTAAAGAGCTTATAAATATAGTTCCGAAGGGTTTGATCCAATCTCCAATAAATGAAGCGCCCCAATCAAAATTAGTGAGCAGTAGNGCAAANAGCACTCCTACTAACATACCTAAAAGAATTTTCCAATGTAATGCTAATTTTTTCATATACTGTAGTTGATAATAAAGTTAAAGTGGATACTAAACTTACAATTTAGATAATTTATTGGCTAACCAAAAATCTGCAATAGTCAAGGCTGCCATAGCCTCTACTATAGGTACTGCCCTTGGAACAACACAAGGATCATGACGCCCTTTGCCTTGCATTTCTACTTTTTCACCTTTACTGTTTATGGTTTGTTGTTTTTGCATTATCGTAGCAACAGGTTTAAAAGCTACCCTAAAGTAGATATCCATACCATTACTTATGCCTCCTTGAACACCTCCAGATAGATTGCTTTTGGTAGTCCCGTCTTGGTTAAAAAGATCGTTATGCTCGCTTCCGTTCATAGTAGCGCCCTTAAATCCACTACCAAACTCAAATCCTTTGACTGCGTTTATAGAAAGCATTGCTTTGCCCAGTTGTGCATGTAATTTATCAAAAACAGGCTCGCCTAAACCTACAGGAACATTTTGTATAACACAGGTAATTATGCCACCTATGGTATCACCTTGTTTTTTAACTTCTTTTATTTTAGCAATCATTTTTGATGCCATTTCTGCATCTGGACAACGCACCACGTTACTATCTATGGTATTAAAATCTAATTCCTGGTAAGGGGTGTCTAATGATAAATCACCAACAGAAGATACATACCCAGTTATAGCTATTGCACCTAATAACTGACTTGCAATAGCTCCTGCCGCTACCCTACATGCTGTTTCACGGGCAGAAGAGCGTCCACCTCCTCTGTAATCACGGTGGCCGTATTTTTTATCGAAGGTATAATCTGCATGGCTTGGTCTATAACTATCTTTAATGTGTGTGTAGTCTGCAGATTTTTGATTGGTGTTTTCTATAATAAACCCAATAGGAGATCCTGTAGTTTTACCCTCAAATATTCCTGATAGAAAACGAACGGTATCTGCTTCTTTACGCTGGGTAACAATAGTAGATTGNCCAGGNCTGCGGCGCATCATTTGATTTTCAATGGCAACTAAGTCTANAGAAACCCCTGCAGGACACCCATCAATGACACCNCCTATGGCCTCTCCATGAGATTCTCCAAAGGTGGTTAGTTTAAAATAATTTCCGAAGGTACTACCAGCCATATCCTATTTTTATAACAAATGTAATTTTTAAGATTCAATACAAAAAATTAATCAAGGAGCATCCTACTATTTTGTTGGTGGAGATGATGGTCTAACTTCAATTTTACTAGGCAGTGTTCTTGGATTCATTTTTAGTAAATCTACTACCAATTCTCCAATATCCTCTTGTTGTATTTTCCAGGCGTCTTTGTGGCTTGGCTCGTTTCCGTTAAAATAGGTAGAAACACTTCCAGGCATAATGGTACTTACCTTGATTCCATGAGTACGCAAATCAAGCATTGCGGCCTGAGTAAATCCAGTAACACCAAATTTACTTGCATTGTAGGCAGTACCTCCTGCAAAGAAATTTGTACCAGCCAAACTAGAAATAGTTATGTAATATCCTTTTGTGTTTTTTAGTGAGCTAAGGGTAGATTTTAAGGTATAAAATACGCCCGTTAAATTGGTCTCTATAACTTGGTTCCAGGCCTCTATTGTAATGTCTTCAATGCTTCCAAAAACTCCTAAACCAGCATTTGCAATAACAATATCAATACTCCCTAAGGAACTTTCTGTAGCCTTTACTGCATCTTGTTGCTGTTGGTAGTCTCTTACATCTGCCTTAAGAGCCAATACCTTGGCAGAGTCAGCAGCAAATACAGATAACTTATTTGCTGCCTTTTGTGCACTCTCTAAAGATCTGCTTGTAATGGCTACATGTATTCCTTTTTGAAGCAATACTTGAGCTATTCCAAAACCAATTCCTTTACTCCCACCGGTTATGAAAGCTACTTTCCCTTGTAATTGTGTCATACTTTATTTTATTTGCTTAAATATCTAATTTAATAACTGGTTTTCTTATTTTTTAATCACAGGATAACATGGCTATACTAAGAAATAAAGTCTTAAAAATTGCAGTAGATTTAATGATTTGTAATTTCAAGTATTAAAAAAGGAAAGGTACTGTTTTGTTAGAAAAGAAAGGGTGAAAATTTTCTTAAAACACCAACTAGGTAGATATTTGGCAACTATATTTGTAAAAAATAGTTGGTTTGAAAAAAGGTATCAAAATTTTTAAAATTATAAGTTCCCTAGAAGCTATATCATTTATAGTACTGCTGTGTATTGCAATGCCCTTAAAGTATATTTGGGATATGCCCCAACTAGTTAAGGTTGTGGGTATGGCTCATGGAGTTTTGTTTATACTATACATTGCCTTTGCTATTTATGCTTGGCGTGTGTTACACTGGAGTATCAAAAAGCTCTTTATAGCCATTATCTGTTCTGTGGTGCCGTTTGGGCCTTTTTATGTAGAGCGAACTTACTTATAACACCAAAAAAAGCTTTTCCAATACAAGTATCAAAAAAGCTTTTAACTAAATGTTTAGTAAAAATTACTTGGCAATATTTACTGCCCTAGTTTCTCTAATTACCGTTACTTTTACTTGACCTGGATAGGTCATGTCTGTCTGGATTTTTTGAGAAATTTCAAAAGATAATTGCGCAGCTTTATCATCACTTACCTTCTCACTTTCTACCATAACCCTTAACTCTCTTCCTGCTTGAATAGCGTACGCTTTATTTACACCACCAAAACCAAAGGCAATATCCTCTAGATCTTTTAAACGCTGAATATAACTATCAAGCACTTGGCGTCTTGCACCAGGCCTTGCACCACTAATGGCATCACAAACCTGAACTATTGGTGAGAGTAGACTTGTCATCTCAATTTCATCGTGATGGGCACCAATTGCATTACAAACCTCTGGTTTCTCTCCATACTTTTCTGCCCATTGCATTCCTAGAATTGCATGCGGTAGTTCTGTTTCTGTCTCTGGGACTTTACCTATATCATGAAGTAGTCCTGCTCTTTTAGCTAGTTTTGGGTTTAAGCCAAGTTCGCTAGCCATAACTCCACAAAGCTTAGCAACCTCCCTTGAGTGTTGCANTAGGTTTTGACCGTATGAAGAGCGGTATTTCATACGCCCAACTGCTTTTATAAGTTCTGGTTGCAACCCGTGAATTCCTAAATCAATAACAGTTCGTTTACCAACCTCTATAATTTCTTCTTCAATTTGTCTAGTAGTCTTCTTTACAATTTCTTCTATCCTTGCTGGGTGTATTCTACCATCTGTTACTAGTTTATGCAATGATAGTCTTGCAACCTCTCTTCTTACACTATCAAAACAAGAGAGGATAATTGCCTCAGGGGTGTCATCCACTATAATCTCTACTCCAGTGGCAGCCTCAATGGCTCTAATGTTTCTTCCCTCACGACCAATAATACGCCCTTTTACATCATCACTCTCTAGATTAAATACAGAGACACAGTTCTCAACAGCCTCCTCAGTACCAATGCGCTGTATGGTGCTTATGATGATTTTTTTAGCCTCTTGCTGTGCGGTCATCTTAGCCTCCTCAACAGAGTTTTGTATAAACCCCATGGCAGCTGTCTTGGCTTCATCCTTGAGGGTTTCCATTAATTGATTTTTTGCGTCATCTGCAGATAGACTAGAAATAACTTCCAATTGTTCTACTTGGCTTTTATGCATCTTATCTAAATCGAGTTGCTTTTTTTCAATAAAAACCAAACGCTCAGTGTATGATTTCTTTTTATTTTCTA
>JGI26115J46592_1000207_pt1 | contig 13075 bp, 12 predicted proteins | sample AOAMet1_07_M0_10_2_FD_46592 | JGI IMG/M metagenome (IMG submission 46592)
CCACCATATAGAAATTTTATTTATATAAGATATCTAAGAGGGTATTCCTTTTTAGAAAAAGAATGAATAACTTAGTCTTTGTTGATATTAAAGTAGCTAAGAATAATTATTAAAGATACCAAAACAAGAAGAGCATCTTCACCCAGCATATTTAATATATCAGCTACGTTCTTGTATACATCTCCAACATATGGAGTTTCAGTACCAAATATAATCCCCAATAACAATGATACTGTTACTAGTGGGACTAAAACTTTAGTAACTTTATTCAAGAAAGCTGCTAAGTTATTTAATGTTATTTTAAAGTTCATATTTATATTTAAAAGCTGAAGAGAGACTATGCCCTCTTCAGCAAGATGTTAAGTAATTACTTAACTAGGCTCATGAGAACTGCAAGAACTAATAGTCCAACAACTCCACTTCCAGCTAGTTCATTAACCAAGCTAGTAATATGCATAATAGGATCTAGTCCTGTTACACCCATATCACCAAAAGCCAATGTTCCAACAATACCAAGCCCAATTAGAGCTATAACGAGAGTAGTTAGATGCCCAACTACGTCCCCTACCATTCTAAATACATTTTCCATAATATTTCCCCCCTATTAGGTTTTTTATGTTTATGCGTTATCCATATGAACACAAATACTAATAACTATCAAATTCGGTGAACAAAAAAAAACCCAAAAATTTGACTTTTTGGGTTTTTTATATTTCTAATAAGTATTCTACTACTCTGCTTCTTTATCTTCCTCTGAAGATTCTTCTTTAGATTCTTCTTTTGCTGCTAAAGCTTTAACAGATAATTTCATTTTACCTCTATCAAAACCAATAAGTTTTACATCTATTTCTTGACCTTCTGAAAGAACCTTACTTACATCCTCTGTTCTTTCGTGAGCAATTTCAGATATATGAAGTAAGCCATCTTTACCTGGTAGAATATTTACAAAAGCGCCAAAGTCTACAATCTTAACGACTGTTCCTTTATAAACTTTATCTAATTCTGGCTCTTCCAAGATACCTTCAATAATTTCCAAGCATTCTTGCATTGATGTTTGATTCTGCCCAAAAACAGATACAGTTCCATCATCACTAACATCTACAGTAGCGCCAGTTTTTTCTTGCATGCCTTTTATGACTGCGCCACCTTTACCAATGATTTCTTTAATTTTATCTTTATTAACCATGAATGTTTTCATTGCAGGAGCATTCTCAGATAGCTCTTTTGGTGCTGATATAGCTTCATTCATTATTCCTAAAATATGATTGATAGCAGTTTTTGCTTTTGTTAAAGCAGACTCCATAATGTCAGCAGTTATTCCTTGAATTTTTATATCCATTTGAAGAGCCGTTATTCCTGTAGCAGTTCCAGCAACTTTAAAGTCCATATCGCCAAGGTGATCTTCATCACCGAGGATATCTGTTAGAACAGCAAAGTCATCGCCTTCTTTAATTAAGCCCATAGCAATACCTGCAACTGGACTAGATAAAGGAACACCAGCGTCCATTAGTGATAAAGATGTACCACAAACAGAAGCCATTGAACTAGAACCATTAGATTCTGTAATTTCAGAGACAACTCTCATTGTATAACCAAAATCTTCAACATCAGGCAGTACTGCTTTTATTGCTCTCTTAGCTAAATTTCCATGGCCTATTTCTCTTCTTTTAGGCCCTAATGGCATACCAATCTCACCTACACTATATGCAGGGAAATTATAATGAAGCATGAAATTATCAGTACTTTGGCCTTCTATTGATTCTATTCTTTGAGCATCTCTTGACGATCCTAGGGTTGCAACAACTATTGCTTGCGTTTCCCCTCTAGTAAATAAAGATGATCCATGAGCACTAGGCAGTACATCAGTCTCAATAAAAATTGGTCTGACAGTATCTGTATCTCTTCCATCAATTCTAGGCTGATTGCTTAAAATATTTTTTCTTACAATATCTTTCTCAAGATTTTTAAAAGCACCTAAAATTTTGCCAAGCTGAATTTCATCANCGTCAGCATAGGATTCAACAATACTATCTTTAATGACACCAATTGCTGCAGTTCTTTCTGATTTATCTTTAATAGTAAATGCATTAGTTATTTGGTCAGAGTACTTTTCAGTTAGCTCAGCAGAATAAACAGGAGTTTCTTCATCTGAACTTACTACCCAATCTTCTTTACCAGCTTTTTCTTTAAGTTCTGTACATGCCTTAATCACAGCTTGCATTTCTTGATGACCAAATAAAACAGCTCCTAGCATTAAGTCCTCATTAAGCTCCTTAGCCTCAGACTCAACCATAAGAACAGCTTTTTCAGTTCCAGCGACAACCATATCTAAATATGAATCTTCTAATTCTTCATATGATGGATTTAAAACATAGTTTCCATCAACAAATCCAACTCTTGCCGCTCCCATTGGGCCATCAAATGGCACTCCTGCAACGCATAAGGCAGCTGATGCACCAATCATTGATGCAATATCAGGGTTTTGCTCTTTACCGGATGACATGACAGTACAAAATATTTGTACTTCATTTTTAAATCCTTCTGGGAAGAGAGGTCTAATTGGTCTATCTATTAACCTTGATGTTAAAGTTTCTCTTTCCGTAGGCCTGGCCTCTCTTTTAAAGAACCCTCCAGGTATTGTTCCTGTTGCATAAAATTTTTCTTGATAAAAAACAGCTAGAGGGAAAAAATCCTTCTTTGGATCTGCCTCTTTTCTAGCAACAACTGTTGTTAAAACTACAAGATCTCCTATTGTTACAACAACTGCGGCAGTTGTTTGTCTTGCAACTTTATTTGTTTCTAATTTTACTAATTGATTTCCGTACTGAAATTCTACAGATGTAGATTCTAATTTATTATTTTCCACGATTTTCCTCTTTTATATTTATTATTAACCTCTAAGCTTTAATTCTTTAATCACTTCTGCATAACTTTCTGAATTCTTTCTTTTTAGATATGCTAAAAGTTTTCTTCTTAGATTAACCATCCTTATTAAACCCGTTCTTGAGTGATGGTCTTTTTTGTGTTCTTTAAAATGACTTTGTAGTTTATTGATATTTTCAGTTAATAAAGCTATTTGAACCTCTGGGGATCCAGTGTCGTTATCAGCTCTTTGAAATTTTCCAACAATTTTTTCTTTTTCTTGTGATAGAAGTGCCATATTTATAATCCTCGTTATACATATATTAATTGATGCAAACCTCGTATAACTAAAGTAAGCGTGCGAATCTTATATCTTATTAGTCTTTTAAACAAGTCGTTTAAGCGCTAAGTAGCTATCTGTAATAGAACCTAGACCAAGAAATTTATGACCAGAATCATAAATTCTATAGAAATCATTTTCTTGATTGGNTATNTCAAGCTTNCCACCGTTTGAAAATATTTTTGTTTCTTCCTCATTTAATNTAATTTCTTTAAAAAACTTAAATGCACTTTCAATTGAAACCATCTCTTCTAAATTTAGCTCTGTAGGAATTTTTGATTTTTCTACATCAAACTCACCCTGCATAACTCTCTTTAAGGCCGATAGATGACCTTTACTATTGAGATTATCTCCTAAATCTCTTGCTATAGATCTTATGTATGTACCTTTTGAGCAGTGCACTAAAAATCTGCAACTGTTACTTGAGTAACTAAAATTACTTACAGAATAAATATTTATTTTTCTTGGGGGTTTTGAAATAAATTCGCCTTCTCTTGCATATTTATATAAAGGTTTTCCTTTATGCTTTAAGGCAGAAAAAAATGGTGGATTTTGCAGAGATTCACCAAGAAATTTATTTAATTCTTGCTTGATATCAGTTTCTTTTGGAAGATAGCTAGAGCTCTCTATTACCTCGCCCATGGCATCGTCAGTATCAGTCTTAGCTCCAAATGAAACCTCAGCTTCATATTTTTTATCAGATTCTAAAAAAAATGATGAGAATCTTGTCGCTCTATTTACAGCAAGAACCAAGAGCCCTTCTGCCATTGGGTCTAAAGTTCCGAGGTGACCAACTTTCTTTAATGAGAATAGTCTTTTGGTTTGTTGAACAACTTGATTTGAGCTGATGCCTTTTTCTTTAAAGGCTAAAAGAAACCCGTCCATTNTTAAAGATTTCTTAATAAATTCTCAATATTGTCTGANTATTCTACNCTTTCATCAAATCTAAATTGTATGACTGGGACTCTTCTTATTTGCATTGTTTTAGATAACTTTGATCGGACCATTCCTGAGAACTTTTTNAGGACTTTGTTATCAATACTGCTTTTTTCTTTTTCTATAGATTCACCGATCATGGTATAAAAAACTGTNGCTATTCCAATATCATCAGAAACCTTTACCGCAGTAATGTTTAATTTTTGAAGGCGAGGATCTTTAGTTTCTTTATTAATTATTAAAGATATCTCTTTTCTGAGGAGGTCTGATATTTTGTCTGATCTAAGTGATGGCATTAATGCTTGCTACATTGACTGTAATTCTTCTTTTCTTTCGTAGACTTCAATTTTATCGCCTGCTTTGATATCTTTGTAGTTTTTAATACCCATTCCACACTCATTTCCATTTTTGACCTCGTTGACGTCTTCTTTGAATCTTCGAAGCGAGTCTAACTCACCCTCAAAAATAACAATCTCATCACGCAAAACTCTTACGGGTCTATTTCTAAGCACAGCGCCTTCAACAACATTACACCCAGCTATCTGACCAAATTTAGGAGAATTAAATACATCAAGAACCTCAGCAGTTCCAAGAATTTCTTCTTTTATTATTGGGTCTAACAGACCAGTCATTCTTGCTTTAACATCATCAAGTAATTCATAAATGATACTGTGATAACTTAAAGGGATGGACTCATCCTCAATGATTTTCTTGGCAGAGTTATCAGCACGAACATTAAACCCTAGAATAATTGAATCAACCGCAAGTGCTAAATTAGCATCTGATTCTGAAATACCACCCACTCCACTTGATACTATTTTTACTTTTGCAAGATCATTACTTAGATCATGAAGTGATGCTGTGATTGCTTCGCATGTTCCACCAACATCAGTTTTTACAATTACATTTAAAATTTTCTTAGAAGATTCTTGGCCTAGATTTTCAAATAAATCACCAGCACTATCATCTTTTTGTTTTAAAAGTTTTCTTTCTTTTTCTTTATTTGTTCTGTACTCAGCTATCTCTCTTGCCTGTTTTTCATTATCTACAACTTGAAATTGGTCTCCAGCATTAGGGACGTTATTTAAACCAAGTACTTCTATAGCTGCAGATGGCCCAGCTGTTTTGATCTTTGATCCATCACTGTTAATAATGCTCTTTATTTTTCCAATTGCATTTCCAGAAGCTACTAAGTCTCCCACTTTAAGAGTTCCATTTTGTATTAGAAATGTTGCAACTGAACCTCTGAATTTATCTAACTCAGATTCGATAACAACCCCTTGAGCCGGTCCATCATGATGAGCCTTTAACTCAAGTAGTTCTGCTTCCAAGGATACGCTCTCCAAAAGTTGATCAACGCCAGTACCTTTTAAAGCAGATACTGGAACCATTTGGGTAGTTCCGCCCCAGTCTTCTGGTGCAAGGTCTTTTGCTGCAAGGTCACCTTTTACTTTATCAACATCGGCGCCATCAAGATCAATCTTGTTTATCGCAACTACAATGGATACTCCAGCAGCCTTTGCATGGTTAATTGCTTCTTCAGTTTGTGGCTTGATTCCATCATTAGCGGCAACTACAAGAATAACTATATCGGTAGTATTAGCACCCCTTGCTCTCATTGAAGAGAAAGCAGCATGTCCAGGAGTATCTATAAATGTTATCTTTCCTTTAGAAGTTTCAACTTCATACGCACCAATATGCTGAGTAATGCCTCCAGCCTCTCCATCAACAACTTTAGTTTTTCTAATAAAATCAAGAAGGGTTGTCTTACCGTGATCAACATGACCCATAACAGTAATAACAGGTGATCTGGATTGAACTTCGTCTGAATAATTAATTAAATTTGCTAAATCTTCTTCGAAATTTTCTTCCTTTAATGCAATACCATTATGTCCAATCTCTTCTACAACCAATATAGCTGTCTCTTGGTCAATAACATCATTTAAAGTGGCCATGACGCCAAGACCCATGAGGTTTTTTACTACAACATTACCTTTGACTGCCATCAGTTTTGCTAATTCACCAACTTGAACGGTGGTTGGAACCTCTATGTCTTTTTTAATAACCTCTGTTGGGGCTTCAAATTTATGCTTTGAGTCTTGAGAAAATGACCCTTCTCTTCTTTTATAAGCATTCACTGCGCTTGAAAGCTGATCTTTTACATTAACTTTAATTGCAGGTTTTACCGTATCTGGTTTCTTAAATTTTTCTCTTTTCTTAATTTCTTCTTGCTTTAGCCTTGCTACTTCTTTTAATTGGTCTTCTCTTTTTCTTTGTTGTTCTTTTAATTGTTCTGATGCAGCCGCTCTTTTTGCTTCTATATTGTCTGAGTAACTCTTTACAGTATCACCTTCTTTTAAAGATTTGCCTTTAGAAGTAACTGTTATGCCCGAACCAGATGTAACAGATTTTGCAGCAGGAGTACCTTTGCCACCTTTAAGAGACCTCAGAAGCGCCTGCTTATCAGATGCTGTTATTTCATCTGAGCTTTTTGAATGCGACAGCCCAGCATTCTTCATTCTTTCAATAAGAGCTGTATCAGATATTTTTAGAGTTTTAGCAAAATCTTTTACGGTAAGAGTCAAAATATAATTCCTTTTTATTTTTTAATTAAACCAATGCTCACGAGCTTTCATAATCATTTTAGATGCATTGTCTGAAGAGATTTCAATAATGTCTTGTAATTCATCTACAGCTAACTCAGCTAAATCATCCTTATTTTTAATTCCTTTATTAGATAACTTTTGAATGTCCTCTTCTTCTAAGTTGAGATCAGTAAGAGATTCAACATTGTCCTCTTCTTCAGTTATAGCTCCCATTGCCTCCATTAAAGCTGCATCTTCTGCAGCACCTTTAACTCTAGCGATTTCACTATCATCTTCAATAAAGGATTTGAACAATGAATCATCTGCATATGCTATGTCATCAAATGAGGATAACCCTAAGGATGCAATTTGTTCAGCTATTTCATCAGAAACTTCCAAGCTGGCTGTAAGCTTCGCTAAAAATTCAGTTTCATCGACTTTAACTTTTGCTTCAGCCTCTTCACTACTAACAATATTAAGCTCCCATCCAACTAGTTTAGATGCCAATCTAATATTCTGACCTCTTGAACCAATTGCTAAAGCAAGATTATCTTGATTAACAGCTATATCCATTGATCTTGAGTCCTCATCCATAACAATGGACTCAACCTTAGCTGGTACTAGTGCATTAATAACAAGCTGAGCGGGATTATCATCATAAATAATGATATCTATTCTTTCATTTCCTAATTCAGCAGAGACAGCCTGAACCCTAGAACCCCTCATACCAACACATGCTCCTACTGGATCAATTCTTCCATCATTTGTTTTGACAGCTATTTTAGATCTAGATCCTGCATCTCTCGCAACACCTCTGATTTCAATAATGTCCTCATTTATTTCCGGAACTTCTATGCTAAAAAGTTCTGTGACCATTTCAGGACANGATCTGTTTAGCATTAACTGAGGACCCCTACCNTCAACTTCTTGAATTTGAAGTATGGCTCTTATTCTATCGTTAATTTTATATATCTCACCTGGCATCAACCTATCTCTTGGGAGAATAGCTTCAGCATCATAGGCAATATCAACAATGATATTATCTCTGGTAACTCTTTTTACAGTNCCATTAACAAGTTGATTATTTTGATTTTTGAACTGGGATACAACTTTTTCCCTTTCAGCCTCTCTAACCTTTTGAAGCATAACCTGTCTAGCTGCTTGTGTTTCAATCCTTCCAAAAGGTACATTTTCTTGCTGCTCTGTATGTATATCTCCTAATTGAAGGTTGGATGCTGCCTCTGTTGTGTGGGTCTCTATGTGATATTCTTCATCAGTCTCATCAAAAACTAACCAATTCCTATGTGTAGAATACTCCCCTGTATCTCTATCAATCTTGACAATCAATTCCGCATCTTCATGGAAATGTCTCTGAGAGGCAGAGGCTATTGCCACTTCTATAGCCGAAAAAATTATATTTTTATCTAGTCCCTTTTCAGTAGATACTGAATCAACAACCCCTAATATTTCATTACTTTGCATAACCACTTTCCTTCATCAATTTATCAAAATTTGGATCTAAACGACATATATCTATATCACTAAAATCTAATTTATATTCAAGCTTACCTGACTCTATAAGAAAAAATTCTTCATTACAATCAACAAGCGTTCCGTTAATATTCTTAATACCATCCAAAGGTTCTCTTAATTTAACCTTAAGATCTTCCCCTAAAAAATCTAAAAGCTGGCTCTGTTTAAAAAATCTTCTTTCAATACCAGGAGTAGATACTTCTAATACATAGTCTTCTCCAAGAGAAGAGTCTAAATCTATTTCATAATTAAGATCTCTTGAAACANTCTCACAGTCTTCAATGTTTGCTCCTTCGCCTGAGTCTATATATATTCTTAAAGTAGGTCTTCTCTTACCTCTAAGAATTTCAATACCCCATAGGAAACAATTATGTCTTTTTATGACAGGCTCAACAATTATCTCTATTTCATCTTTAACCATTTTTTTACACAAAAAAGGGGCATATGCCCCACAAAAAAAATATATTACGTGGTAGCGGGGGCTGGATTTGAACCAACGACCTTCGGGTTATGAGCCCGACGAGCTACCAGACTGCTCCACCCCGCAACGCAGCGAGTGTGAAGTGTAATGAAATTAGGTGTGTTTGGTCAAGTGTAATATTTTTTTAATATTTAAAAAATATCTTGTTATAATCTTGAAAAAATATTAGCCGAAGTGGTGGAATTGGTAGACACGCTAGCTTGAGGGGTTAGTGAGCGAAAGCTCGTGCGGGTTCAAGTCCCGCTTTCGGCACCAATATTTATTATTTATTCGACAGGAACTTCGTCTGTTGGAACCTCAAGAACAGAAGCTTCTTGATCAGAAATATCAAATATTTCTGTTGAATTCTGATTTTTATAGATATAAGCCAAGGCCATAGTTAATACCAACCAGACAGCCACCAATCCATATGTAAGTTTACCTAAGAAATCTGATGGGCCTAGCGCTCCAAACATAGAGTTAGATGACCCGCCACCAAAAGCAGATCCCAAATCAGAACCCTTGCCTTGCTGTAATAAAACTAGAGCAATTATTGCTATTGCTAAGACTATACATACCACTTTAATTAGAACTATCATTTTCTTTTTACCTTTCTATAAATTTTTACTATATCTGCAAAGGAGTTAGCTTTTAAAGATGCTCCACCAATCAAAGCACCATCAATATTTATTTCACCAAAAAAACCTTCTGCATTTTCATGAGTAACACTACCACCATATATAACTTTTGGTTCTATATTATGTGCAGATGAGGATTGTACAACATCTTTAATGAATTCGTGAATGGAGTTTATATCTTTTGGAGTTGGGGTGTTACCTGTACCTATCGCCCATATTGGTTCATAAGCTATAACCACCTTATCAATAAGCTCAATNCCAGATAATGCACTTATGAGCTGATTTTTTAAAAAATCTCTTGTTTTTCTGCCTTTTAGGCATTCCTCAGACTCGCCGATACATAGTATCGGTTTAATTCCATTGCTAAGAGCAGCCTTAATCTTAGTTTTAATAAGCGCATCATCCTCATTGAATAGATGTCTTCTTTCTGAATGGCCTAATAAAGAAAAGGTGCACCCAGCATCTGAGGCCATAGATGCAGAAATTGAGCCAGTTCGCGCTCCACCACTAAAATCAATATCTTGAAGACCAACTTCTAAATTTGAATCTTCAAATATTTTTTGAATTTGAGTAAAGTGTATGTGAGATGGAGCTATGCCGATGTCTAAAAACTCATCATTTGAAAAAATTTGAGTTAATTCTTTATGCCAAGCTATGTTTGAGGTAAAACCCCCATTAGCTTTCCAGTTAGCAATAATCATAAATTAAAGTTTAGATTCTATTAAAGATATGATGTCTTTTGCATACTTATTAGCAACTTTTTCTTCTGGAGCCTCGACCATTACTCTGATCTTATTTTCGGTACCTGATGGTCGTACAAGCACTCTTCCAACAGTAATATCAGATTCAACAGTCTTAATAAAATCTATTATGTCTTTATCGTTAATTACATCTTTATTGATTACTTTTACTGCATGATTAATTTGTGGCATCTTTGTGAAATTTGCTAAAACCTCTGAGGGGTCTTTTTCAAGAATTAATAATGATGATATAACTTTTAAAGCCGCAATAGTTCCATCACCGGTACTTATTAGATCTTTGCATATGATATGACCAGAGGTTTCTCCACCAAGAAGCCAACCATTTTTAGCCAATAACTTGCTAACATATTTATCACCAACATCAGCTCTTTTAAAATCATAACCAAGCTTTTTAATTCCATCTTCAAGGCCTAGGTTACTCATCAAAGTTCCAACAACTCCAGACCAGGCTCCTACTCTATTTGGGTTTGAAAAAGCTAATATATATAAAAGATCGTCACCATCAAGAATGTTGCCTTCTTTGTCGATTAAGATAACCCTGTCGCCATCTCCATCTAAAGATATCCCAAAATCAGCTCTTTGCTTAATGACTTCTTTTTGGACTAATTCAGGGTGAGTAGAGCCACATCCGTCATTAATATTATATCCATCGGGGTTTACACCAATAGATATAACTTCAGCTCCAAGCTCTTCGAATACACTTGGGCTTACTTTATAACAGGCTCCATTTGCACAATCTAAAACAACTCTAAGAGATGAAAACGAAATATTTGAAGGTACTGTAGACTTGCAAAATTCAATATATCTTGCTCCAGCTTCATCAAATCTTGAAGCCTTACCAAGATCTTCTGTCTTTACAGGTTTTAAATCACCATTAAGAATTTTTTCAATTTTAAGCTCTAACTCTCTCGATAATTTTTCACCATCTGAATTAAATATTTTAATTCCATTATCCAAAAAATCATTATGGGAAGCGCTTATAACAACNCCAAACTTTTGCCTAAGGGACCGTGTTAAATATGCAACACCTGGGGTTGGTAATGGGCCACACAAACTAACATTTACTCCGGCAGCTATAAAGCCAGCCTGAAGTGCTGATTCAAGCATGTATCCTGAAACTCGGGTGTCTTTACCAATCATGACAGTATTCCATCCCTGCTCTTTCATGACTATGCCAGTAGCATGACCAATCCGGAGACATGCCTCGGGAGTTATATGAGTCTCTACAGGACCNCTAATACCATCTGTACCAAATTTTAAATTCATAAGAAAAAGATTATAACTCTTCTGCAGTTCCTTTTATTGAAGTTTTTTTCTTAGTATTTGATTTAGGTTCATCGTCTGACCAGCCTTTAGGCTCTCTTGGTTGAGCGCCAGCCATAATGTCATCTATCTGAGGAGCATCTATAGTTTCATACTTTAATAGAGCATCTGCCATAACATTTAGCTTATCAAGATTTTCTTTTAAAAGGTTTTCCGCTCTTTCATAACATGAATCTATTATTAATCTAATTTCAGAGTCTATTAATTTAGAAGTTTCTTCGCTTCTTGTTTGAGAAGGGGAAGCTGCCGATCTCCCTAAGAATGGACTGCCTTCATCTTCACCATACTTAATAGTACCTAGAGCTTCTGATAAACCCCATTTAGTGACCATGTTGGTAGCAATTCCAGTAGCAACTTCAATATCATTCGAAGCGCCTGTGGTTATTCCTTGCGACCCATTAATAATACTTTCAGCTATCCTTCCGCCAAATAAAGTTGCTATCCTGCCAAGCAAATATTCTTTGCTTTGCATATAAGTATCTTCTTCAGGTAAAAACATTGTTACTCCTAAAGCTCTACCTCTTGGTATAATAGTTACTTTGTAAACTGGATCATGCGTAGGACAAAGTCTACCAACAATTGCATGACCAGCCTCATGATAGGCAGTAATTCTTTTTTGTTCTTCACTCAAAATCATTGATTTTCTTTCTGCACCCATCATTATCTTGTCTTTGGCTAGATCTAAATGAGATTGATCAATTTTTTTATCAGAATATCTTGCNGCAAATAGAGCAGCTTCATTAATAAGATTAGCTAANTCTGCACCAGAAAAACCTGGAGTCCCTCTAGCAATCACAAGAGGGTCAACACCTGAATCTAAAGGCACTTTTCTCATATGGACTTTTAAAATTGCTTCCCTTCCTCTTATATCTGGAAGGTCTACAACAACCTGTCTATCAAATCTACCAGGCCTTAGCAAGGCTGGATCTAGAACATCTGGTCTGTTTGTAGCGGCAATAACAATAACTCCATCATTACCCTCAAAGCCATCCATTTCTACAAGTAATTGATTTAATGTTTGCTCTCTCTCATCATGACCTCCACCCATTCCTGTTCCTCTATGCCTTCCAACGGCATCAATTTCATCAATAAAAACAATACAAGGTGCTTGTTTTTTAGCTTGTTCAAACATGTCTCTTACTCTTGAGGCTCCAACACCAACAAACATTTCAACAAAATCAGACCCCGATATTGTAAAAAATGGAACCTTGGCTTCACCTGCAACCGCTCTGGCTAAAAGTGTTTTACCGGTTCCTGGAGGACCAACCATCAATACACCTCTTGGAATTTTGCCACCAAGTTTTTGGAATTTTGTAGGGTCTCTTAAAAAATCAACCAATTCTTGAACATCTTGTTTTGCTTCTTCGCAACCAGCAACATCTCCAAAGTTTGTTTTAACTTTTCCACCTTCCATAAGTTTAGCTTTGCTCTTCCCAAAAGACATAGGACCGCCCTTACCAGACATCCCACCTTGCATTTGTCTCATGAAAAAGAAAAATATTCCTAATAATAAAATAATTGGAAATGCCCCAACTAACAATTGCGACCATATAGATGGTTGTTCGATTTTTTCATAAACTGCAATAATTCCATTTTCTTCAATTGCTCTATCTACAGCATCATCTTTTTTAAAAATT
>JGI26115J46592_1000211_pt1 | contig 12898 bp, 9 predicted proteins | sample AOAMet1_07_M0_10_2_FD_46592 | JGI IMG/M metagenome (IMG submission 46592)
CCACAACCGCCCAATGGGGTAATTTTCTTAGATTTAGTTAGTGATCCTATTAATCCAATTCATCTTGGTCAATGGAATGAACATTATGTTCATGATGGAATGGCTAGTGACACTATGTATTTAGGATGTATATATGATGGGTCGTTTCAAGTTGTAGATGTTAGTGATAAGGCTAACCCCTCAACAATAGGTCAGGCCTATACTCCTGACTTATTTACTCACAATGCTTGGGTTAGTGATGATGGTAATTATGTTTTTACTACTGATGAGAAACCTAATGCTTTTATTGGGGCTTATGATATATCTGATTTAAATAATATCTACGAAGTTGATAGAATTCAATCAAACCCAGGAAGTAGTAGTATACCTCATAATACATTTGTCGATGGTAATTTTTTAATCACTTCATATTATAGAGATGGGACTACAGTTCATGATATAACTTATCCTAACTACATGATTCAAGTTGGATCTTATGATTCATATTTAGGTAGTGGTAGTGGATTTGATGGCTGTTGGGGAACCTATCCATTCTTGCCTTCAGGAAATATTATTTCATCTGATATAAACAGTTTTAATGGTCAAGGAATATTAAATGTATATGGTAGAGATTTTAGGCAAGCATGTTATCTTACTGGGGAAATTACTGATTGTTTTACTAATACACCCATCTCAAATGTAAATATTCAAATTTTGAATACAAATATTTTAGAATTTTCAAATCTCAATGGAGAATATCAAACAGCCGTTGTTGATTCTGGATTATATGAAATTGTTTTTAGCTCAATTGGGTATGATAATGATACTATTATTATTAATTTAGAACATGGAGTTTTAGATTCATTAAATTTATCTATGTGTCCACCTTGTAGTTCATTAAATCTATCAACTAATAATACTTATGATATATGTTCTGGTGATTCTGTGATAGTTGGATCTAATTCATATTTCTCATCTGGTATATATATAGATACTCTTAATTCAATCTCTGGTTGTGATAGTATAATTACTACGAATCTTACTGTTTCGCCAAGTCATAGTTTTTTTCAGCAAATTAATATTTGTTATGGTAACGTATTTACTATTGCTCAGAATAGTTACAATACCTCTGGAACATATTATGATACTTTATACAGTGTTAATTTTTGCGATAGTATAGTTATAACTCAGTTAACCGTTGCTCAACCTAGTGCAATTTTAACTTTCAATCCCCCTATGTTAAATATGTTAGCAAATGGAGGAACACCACCTTATAATTATGAATTAAATGGTCCTAGTGGATTTAATTATTTTATGCAGAATATAAATGGTATTCAATCAGTAAATCCTTCTTTTTCTGGAATATATACTTTTTATGCAATAGATTCTGAAGGATGTACTAGCGATTTTGTAACTTATTCAATAGAAATTCAGACAAATATTATTGAATACAATCAAAACAAGCGAGCACCTATTTTTTTTGATATTTTAGGAAGAAGAGTTGATTTCTTTGAGAAGTTAAAGTACAGACCATAAATTTATCATACAAATTTTAGTAATTATTTTTAAATTTTATTTTTTTGATGTAGTGTTTTGAAACAAATGATAGTTTTATAAGTTCTTTATATAAATGAAGCACTTTTTACTTTGTTTATTAAAATTCTAGACTATCAATTATTTTGTCTTCTGTATAATTTGGCATAGTCACTTTTAATGTTGGATTTAACTTCATAGCTCTTTCAATGGCAAAATTAGCTTCCTTATTTCTAGCCCAACTTCTTCTTGAAACACCATTGTTGACATCCCAAAATAGCATTGATTCCAGTTTTCTCTCAGAGTCATTACTACCATCAATCATCATGCCAAATCCACCATTTATAACTTCTCCCCAACCGACTCCACCACCATTATGTATTGAAACCCATGTTGCTCCTCTAAAACTATCTCCTATAACATTTTGTATCGCCATATCAGCTGTAAATTGTGAGCCATCATATATATTAGATGTTTCTCTATATGGTGAATCAGTACCAGATACATCGTGATGGTCTCTTCCAAGTATAATTGGAGCGGAAATTATATTATTAGAAATTGCTTTATTGAATTCTCTTGCAATTTCTACTCTTCCTTGTGCATCAGCATATAAAATTCTTGCTTGTGAGCCTACCACTAAATTATTTTTTGATGCAGCTTTAATCCAATTAATATTATCATTCATTTGTGATTTTATTTCATCAGGAGCATTTCTCATTAGCTTTTCTAGAACTTCACAAGCGATTTTATCAGTAATTTCTAAATCTTTTGGGTCATTTGAAGCACAAACCCACCTAAATGGTCCAAATCCATAATCAAAGCACATAGGCCCCATAATATCTTGTACATAAGATGGGTATTTAAAATCTCCACTTTCTTTTAATACATCTGCACCAGCTCTACTACATTCAAGAAGAAATGCATTTCCATAGTCAAAGAAGTACATGCCTCTTTCTGTTAATGTATTTACAGCATTTAAATGTCGAATTAATGTCTCTCTTACTTTTTTCTTAAATAATTCAGGATTTTTATTCATCATTTCATTCGCATCTTCAAAAGATAAATCAACTGGGTAATATCCACCTGCCCATGGATTATGTAATGATGTTTGATCAGATCCTATCTCAATATTTATCTCTCTTTCAATAATACGCTCTAATAATTCGACAATATTTCCATCATATGCTAATGAAACTGCTTCTTTTTTATTTCTAGCAACTAAAGCTCTATCTAGCAAATTGTCAATATTTTTATATACTTCGTCAACCCATCCCTGTTGATGTCTTTTATAAGTTGCCTTTGGATTAATTTCTGCAACGATACAAACTCCTTTTGCTATAACAGCTGCTTTGGGTTGTGCACCAGACATTACCCCCTAGTCCTGCAGTAACAAAGATTTTTCCCACTTAAATCTATAGCATTTGGATCAATCTTTCTTGCTGCATTCAATAAAGTAATATTTGTTCCATGTACAATACCTTGTGGTCCAATGTACATATATGATCCTGCAGTCATTTGACCATATTGAGTCACTCCAAGCGCATTAAATCTTTCCCAATCATTTGGTTTTGAATAATTAGGAATCATCATACCATTCGTAACAACGACTCTTGGTGCATTTTTATCTGAAGGAAATAGCCCCATAGGATGTCCTGAGTAAATGACAAGAGTTTGTTCGTCAGATATTTCAGAAAGGTATTGCATGCAAAGTAAATATTGTGCCCAATTTTGGAATACAGAGCCATTACCTCCATAAGTGATTAATTCCTCTGGATGTTGAGCTATAGCATGGTCTAAGTTATTAGATAGCATTAATTGTATTGCTGCAGCTTGCTTACTCTTGTAAGGAAAATCATCAATGTGTCTTGCTTTTAGTGTATAATTAGGCATAAATCTATACATATAAATCCTACCATATTCTTTTAGTTCTTTAACGAATTCATTGGCTAATTGCTGATGCATTTTCTTTGGAAAATAGCGCAGTGCATTCTTTACAGCTAATTTTTTTTCTTCAATAGTTAATAAATCCTTTCTTTTAGGGGCATGACTAATATTTGGATTTAATTCTCTTTTATTAGGAATCTCATTTGGGATACCATTAATAATTGCTTTTTTAAAATCTGTCATTTTTTTTCTTTTTCTTTTTCTTTATAAATGGGCAATGTTTACAATTATTGTTACAACATGTACCTCTTTTAAGATGGTATTTTTCTGTGAAAACTATATAACCTTCATTAGAGTAATAGAATTCATCTTTATCAAGCTTGTCTATTTTTGAAAATTCTTTCATACACTTTGCAAAATTACGATATTTGTGGAGATGAAAATACAAACACAAGAAATATCTACTCGCATATTAGATGAGAAAGATGTCCAGTTATTTGTTAAAAGAATTGATCTTACACATGAATTTATATCTGGAAACAAGTGGTATAAGTTAAAGTATAATTTGCTAGAAGCGAAAAGAAATTCATATAATACTCTATTAACTTTTGGAGGCGCATATTCAAATCACATATTAGCAACCTCAGTTTTAGCAAATGAAAATGGTTTTAAAAGTATTGGTATAATAAGAGGAGAGAGGTGCGCTGTTTTAAATCCAACACTTAAATTAGCTGAGGAACATGGAATGCAACTGCATTATGTAAACAGAAAAGAATATCAATCTAAACAGACATCTAAATTTCTTTCAGTATTAAAAAATAAATTTGGTGATTTCTATTTAATACCAGAAGGAGGATCAAACAAATTTGCATTAAAAGGAACAGCAGAGATAATTACTAAAAATGATTCTCAAGATTACATTTGCTGTTCAGTTGGTACTGGTACAACTTTAGCTGGAATTATAAATTCATCTTCTATTAAGCAGAATATAATTGGATTTCCAGCTATAAAAGGTTTCAAGGAGTTAGAAAAAGAAATTAAAAGTATAACAACAAAAAGTAATTGGCAATTAAATAACGATTTTTGTTTTGGAGGCTATGCAAAAACAAATTCATTACTAATAAATTTTATNAATANTTTTAATAAAAATCAATTAATACCACTAGATGCTATATATACTGGAAAAATGATGTTCGGTATTTTAGAGTTAATTGCAAAGGATTATTTTCCAAAAGGAAGTTCTATTCTTGCAATTCATACTGGTGGATTACAAGGTAATAAAGGCATGAACAAAAGATTTGGGTTTAATTTACCATAAAATTAAATTATGCAAAAAATAATTAAAGAATTTGAGTTTAATGGTACTATAGTTGAGATAGTAGAAAATTCATTAGGTTTAATTAACAATACTTATGTCTTGAGAAGTCGTACAGATAAATTTATACTACAAAAGATAAATACATATGTTTTTAATAACCCTGTTCAATTAATGGAAAACATATATCTAATTACTAATCATATAAATAATCTTGATAAGGTTACTCTTGAAATAATTAAAAACAAACAAGGTGGTCTATTAGTTGAATCAAATGGTGATTTTTGGCGAGCATTTAAATTTATCAAAAGCCAGGTTTATTTAAAGATAGATGATCCAAGTTTGATTTTTGAATGTGCAAAGTGTCTTGCAAACTTTCACAAAAACTTATTAGTATTTCCATTTAAGAAGCTTAATACTGTTATTCCAAATTTTCATAATACTTCTTTTATATTTGATAGATTTAAAGAAATATTATTAAAAACAAGTGAATTAGAAAAGATTAAATGCATATCACAAATTAATTATATATTAAGTAAAGAAAATGATTGTAAGATTATTCATAATCTCATCTTGAAAAAAAAGATTCCTTTAAGAGTATGTCATAACGATCCAAAAATTAGTAATATCTTATTTGATAGCAAAAAGAAAGCAATCTGCTTGATTGATTTAGACACAGTTATGTCAGGCACTATATTATCTGATATTTCAGATGCAATTAGAACTTGTTGCGTCTCTCAATCAGAAGAAGAAAAAGATTTAGATAAGGTTTTTTTTAAGTTTGATTATTTTGAGGTTTTTATTAAATCTTATCTAAGAGTGAATTATGATAGTTTAAATAAAGTTGAACTTAGTAATTTAGTTTTTTCTGTTGAGCTGATCTTTTTAGAGCAAGGAATAAGATTTTTGTCTGACTATTTTAATGGAAATAAATATTTTAAAGTTAGACATCAAAAGCACAATCTTTTAAGAGCTAATAATCAACTTAAATTGTCTAAAGAAATAAGAAATAATAGATCTAAGCTTCAAAAAATATTAGATAATATCACTCATAATTTCTAAAGATGAATAATCTCTCCATTTCCCCGCAGTAAAATCTGGAAAAATTATTGATTGACTTTTAGAAGCGACAGATATTTCTGATAAGGGTGTGATGGCACTCCACATTACGCTATCATATACATTTATATCTAGTGGTAGTCCAAGATTTAAACCTCTTATCATTCTATACATCATTACAAAATCCATCCCACCGTGACCTTGTTTAAAATCGTTGCTGATTTTTTCTAAACTCTTAATGATTGGATGCTTGTATTTATTTTTAAATAAATTATACTCATCTTTATTAAGCCAATCATGACCCCATGACTGCATGTTTTCTTTATCTATATATAGTCTGCTTGGGTATCCATCATGAACAGCTTTTGTTCCAACCACTTTATTTATTCTAGTATATGGTCTTCCTGTGTGAACATCAAATTGTAATAATATTGTTTTTCCTTTTTTTGTTTTAATTAATGTATTATTCATATCACCGCATGAATATGAACGAATAGGATGATTTTTATTTTTAGCTGCTTTGCTTAAATTTAATTCTCTACTACTCATAGAAGTTAAGTGTGAAAAAGTATCCCCTCTACCAATATTAAGATAGAATGAAATTGGACCTAACCCATGAGTTGTATATAGGTTTCCATTTCGATTAATATGTTCATTTAGTCTCCATTGATCTTGATAATAAGTATTGCTTAATAAAAGGGCTCTTAAATCATGAATGTATGCTCCTTCAGTATGTGTAATATCTCCAAATACTCCTTCTTGAATCATATTTAATATCCATAATTCCTCTTCGTTGTAATTGCAGTTTTCCATCATCATGCAGTGTTTTTTTGTACGTTCAGCTGTTTCTATAATTTTCCAGCAATCTTCTAAAGTTGATGCTATCGGAACTTCACATCCAACATGCTTATTGTTTTCCATAGAAAAGATAGCCATCTTAGCATGCAATTTCCAAGGTGTTGCAATAATTATCAAATCGATGTCATCTCTTTGACACATTTTTTTCCAATCATCTTTAGAATCATAAAAAAGTTTGACTTTTTTTGTTTGCCAAGAGGAAATTTTCTCAGAAGCCAAATTAACTTTTTTATAAGTTAAATCAGATAGTCCATTTATCTCTGCATGATTATTTCTAATTAAATACTCTAGCATTTCTAACAATGTATTTCCTCTATTGCCAAGTCCTATTATACCAATTCTAACTTTCTCTATTTTACTACATTTAAAGCCAAACATACTTCCATTATTATCTCGTTTAGTTTTGTCAATTAATTCTTGTACAGAATTGTTTTCAGCTTCAATTTTTGATATTGGAAATCCTAGAAATGCACTTGCACCTAAAATAGATTTCATAAATGCTTTTCTCTTCATAATGAGTTATTATTGATTGTTGTTCAAATATATTATTTTCTCTTTTAATTTTAAATAAACAATATATTTAAATTAGCAATAATGAAAATCAATATCTTATCGTTACTTATTTTTTTAACGCTAGTAGCTTACTCGCAGAATAAAACTGAGATTTATATCTCTAAGCATAGTCTAACTGCTGTAGAAGAGATGAATAGATTTGGAATACCAGCATCTATAACTTTAGCTCAAGGAATACTTGAGAGTGGTAATGGAGAAAGTAGGCTAGCAAGAGAAGCTAATAATCATTTTGGAATAAAGTGTCATAAAAACTGGAATGGTAAAACTATTTCTGAAGATGACGATGAAAAACAAGAGTGCTTTAGACGTTATGATAATGTATCCGAATCATATAGAGACCATTCCTTGTTCTTATCTGAAAGAGGAAGATATTCATTTTTATTTGAATATGACAGAACTGACTACCGAAAATGGGCTAAGGGATTAAAAAAAGCGGGTTATGCAACAAATCCAAATTATAGTAAATTATTAATTGATTTAATTGAAAAATATAATTTAAAAAGGTTTGATAAGAAAAACACTGATACTAAAGAAATATATTTTGCTCATTCTTACGGACTGCCTTACCTTTCTAGTCTTGGGCTTTATTATTTCAAGCATAAATCATTATATTCTTTTGAAATTAACACTTCTTACGTCTTTAGTGATATAAATTTGGGATATAATCATAATTTATTTTCAAATTTTTCACTTGGATCTAATATGGGAGTGATTTATTTGCCTAACGATAATAAAAAGATATATCCACAGCTCTCTCTGGAAATAAATTATAAAAATAAACCATTCTTATTTAGAGCAGGAACTCAGTTTGTTATGTCCGAGATGAACTATGAATTCATTCCATATCTTAGAGTTACTTATTTCTTAAAAAAAAATTAATCAATTAGTTCGTAATTGTACATAAATCCATTCTTGATATTTACAATATTTAACTTATTATTTATTTCTGAAATGTTAAATAATCCATCTGAATCTATTGGAAACCCATCGATGATTTTATTATCTTTTAATATATATAATTTATTTTCTGTACTTACAAATAAATAATCATCATTGATTGAGATATGTTGAATCAAACCTTCAAAAGCTATCTTAATATCATTTGTATTGTTAGNTGANAGATATCTTAATATATTTTGATTTGAAGCGTAGAAGCCATCTTTGAANGAAATAATCTTACTATTTTCATCCAATAATGCATCATCAATTAATTTAGAATTTCCGTTTACATTACCAATCCATATTTTGTTGTCTGTTGTTAAACTATATAAATTACCAGAATCTGTAATTTTAACTTCACTATTAAATTTAAATAAATCTTTAAAAAGTACTCTATCAGTACCATTTCTAGCTATCAACTTTGTAGTTGTTGTATTATTTGTTGCATGTAATATGTAATCATTATCATTAAGTGTAAAATGTTTAGGACTTTGTTTAACGGCGTCATTAGTTTTAACAAATTTCCATCCTCTTACTTGTGTGCCTTTCTTATCTAAATTGTAAATTTGATTATTATTTCCAACTATAATTATTCTATATTTCTTGTTTTTATTATAATCAAATATTGAATGACCATACTTTGTTTGATTAGGCAATTCAATCGGAAATCCATCAACTAAATTACCATTTCTATCAACTAGATACAATTGATTATTTGTATTAAATAAAGCTTGAAATTTTTTATTATTGTAAAAATCTATAAAATTAATTTCACCAAGTATTTTTTGATTGAGTTGCATATTCCATTGTTCTTNGCCAGTTGCGTTTAGAGCAAATAATTTGTTAGAATTATCTTGAAAAAGAATCATTTTTTGATTTGTAAAATGATTTTTAATAAAAGATGGCTTAAAACTTATTGTAGTATCACTATAAAAATACCATTGTTCTTTTAAGGTTTCTTTAAATTCTTTATCATAAAATAAAACGATATTGTGTATCATTCCGTTTTTAGTATTATTTATCTGAAGGCTTAATCCAGTAAATTTTGATATTGAATCTAAATCAATATTTATTGATTGACGATTGATAAGATTTTGCTGTAATACTTGGGCAGTTTTACTAGGGTTTAAGTACATGAATATATTTGCATCTGAACTTAAATATGAACTAACATTTTTAAATGTATTTTTGAGTGCTATAGTATTGCGAGATTTATAATTGTCAATAATATATTCTAGTGATTCATTAGATTCTCCAAAGATTAAATATTCTTCAATTATTGTAAAAAATGACTTACTATAATCAAAAATATTTCCAAATAAATTAGCCACTAACTTTGGTTCATTAATTTTATGTATAGAGAATTCTTTGTATTCATTTGTACTTTTAATTAGTACTTGTAATAATGAAACAGCTTTGATCGGCTCTTTTGTATTTAAAAATGTGTAGTAATTATTTTTTTCAAGATTCATTGATGTATTAAACACGCCCGACTCACTTCCAAGTTCATTTATAAAATCGGAGTATGAAAAGTTAAATTTATCCTCAAATATTTTTCTGTCTTTGTTCCAGTTCCAAAATGAATTATTTTTTTGAAGTAGTGAATTTTTATTATTGAAAATTTCTTTTTGATTGTCAAATGAAATAGCTAAAATTTGTGATGTACTCTCTGGTATAATGTTTAGAATATTTAAATCTTCTGATTTCTGATTATTAAATATATCAAGAAAATTATTTATCTTTTTTGAATGAGAGCTAAGCCCGTTTGCTAGTATAGTATGATCTTTAATTTTTACATCTGAAGAAACCCATTCAGAGAAATTAGTAGTATTAAATTTATTTAATATTAAAGTATTACTAGTAGATATTAAATTATTATAATTTATCATTAAGTTTATATCTGAAGTATTGTTTATTGTTTTGTAGCTACTAATAAATGATTCATTAACAAACAAATTATCTGTATTTTCTTGAGAGGTTCTTATAGCGTCTTCAATAAGCATTTTATTATTCGAGACAAATAAAATGCCATTTTTAAAACTTAAATATTTGTTTAACTCTTGACTATGGTAAACATTTTGATTATCATATAAACTAGATTTAAAGTCCTTAGAAAACAATTTAATTATTTTACTTATAGTTTGTTGTTTGTTAGTCTCTATTGATGTACATAGAAGTAATGCGCTTGAACTTAGACTAACTTTATGTAGAGATATAAAAAGTGTGTTTGATTTGAAAATCTCAGGATTTTCAATAAAAATTCTATTTAAATCATCAGCATTATTACTAATTGAATCAATTATATCAATAGATTTTAATTTTGACCAAATTGTAGATTTTTTCAGATATCTACTGAGATTTTTAACGTTGTTTAATTGTATTATTATTGAAGCATTGTTTGGAATAACTTCTATTGGACTGATTTCGCTTTTTTGAGTTTTTATATATGCATTATATCCAATAGAAATAATGATTCCTACTAAAATAAATGGAATTAAAATTTTTAAAATTTTATTTATCATATATTGTTTTCTTTATTACAAAATTAAAAAATTAAATATCTAAATTAGTTTGTCTTTCAAGTAATTGGAAACTTTTACGGTGATATTTTGTTATTCCATATTTTTTAATGCCATCTCTATGCTCTTTAGTTGGATATCCATTGTTTGTATTCCATTTGTAATTTGAAAAATTCTTATGATATCTTCGCATTATTTCGTCTCTATGTGTTTTTGCAATTATTGATGCAGCAGCTATTGATAAATATTTTCCATCCCCTTTAATAATGCACTTATGATTAATGCCTTTAAAGTTCTTAAAACTTATTCCGTCAATAATTAAGAAATCAGCTTTTTTAGTTAATTTTTTGATTGCTCTGTGCATTGCTAAAATTGAGGCGTTTAAGATATTTATTTGGTCAATTTTTTTGTTATCTACAATTCCAACAGCCCAACTTATAGCTTCTCTTTCAATAATTTTTCTTAACAGATCTCTTTTTTTCTTTGAAAGTAATTTACTATCATTTAAAATAATATTGCTAAAACTTTTAGGCAATATTACTGCGGCAGCTACAACAGGTCCTGCTAGGCACCCTCTTCCAGCTTCATCGCAACCAGCAATTATTTTATTTTGTGAATAATGTTTTAGCACTTAATTTGGAGAAAGTCCTCTTTTTGGTTTCTTGTATTTCTTAATTTTTTGTTTAATCCTAACATCGACATCCTCCTTTAGCCACCATTTTCCATTCTTATATTTGTATGAATTAAATGTTCCTTCAGGAATGTAGAACTCATATAATCCTTCTAATCCTTTTCTTTGTGGCACTAAATTGTTGAAAATAATTTCTTTTTTTTCATTACTATATTTGACGCTTACAGTAGTTTTTGAATCGTATTGTAAAATTATTCTTTTCTGACTTTCTTTAGCATTCTTTTTGAATATTGGTAAGCCAAATTTGATTTTATTCTTTCCAGAAAAATACATGACATCAATTATTTTTTTGGTACTGTAACCATCATTACCATCCCATAACAGTAATGTATAGTATTTTTTTCCAGGTTTTTTAATATATATTATATCATATATTAAACCTCCATACCAATTAGTAGCATCAAGGTTTTCTTGTTCTGGTGTTCTGATATTATTTGAATTGTCAATTAGAGTAATTAATTCAAATTTTTTCTTTTTTTTGTTGTAATAGTGAACAATGCCATAATATTCATATGTATTGTTATCTTTTTTTAACAGCCAGTTAAAAATTCTAAATCTTTTGTCTGGCGATTTTAATCTAGATATTGTTATTAGAGAATCAAAATTATAGTTAAATGATTTTTCATATGACAGTACCTCAGATAGGTACTCAATTAAAGCATCATTTGCTATTCTTTTTTCCGCCTCAAAAGGTAAGTTCATTACTTTGTTTGCAATTACCTTTAGTGTGTCTTCGTATTCGGAAAACAACTGATTATTTCCTTTTTGACTAAAGGCTGATAGACTAAATAAAATACATATATTAAATATTATTATTTTTTTCATTTATTAGTCATTGCTTTAATTTATTTTTGTACAAATATAAATATTTAATGACTTTACAAGAAAGAATAAATACTATCAGTGAACTTGGTTTATATTTAAGAAAAAATTTTCTTGAAGATCATTTTGATACAATCAAACTAGCAACAGCAAAAAANCCATGGTTTACTGTTAAAAGTATTACAAATGCTGTTTTGTCAATAAGCGATATGGTAGAGAAGGATATGTTGAGTGCTTGGCTAAATCCTTACACAATAAAAGAGCCATCAGCTCCAAAGAACGTATTGATAATTATGGCAGGAAATATTCCTCTTGTAGGATTTCATGATCTTCTGTCCGTTATTATTATGGGGCATAATCCAGTGATTAAGTTGTCTTCTAATGACAACGTGTTAATGCCACTAATAATCAATATTTTTCTTGATTTATCTCCTTCAAATTATAACCAAATTAAATTTATTAATGAGGTTAAAGGTAGGAGCTTTGATGCTGTTATTGCTACAGGAACTGATAATTCTGCTAATTATTTCAAGTATTATTTTAAGGATGCAAAAAGAATTATAAGAAAGAATAGGAGATCTATTGCTATTTTAGATGGCTCAGAGAACTCTCAACAAATCAAAGGTCTTGCAAATGATATCTTTCTGTATTATGGTTTGGGTTGTCGGAATGTATCTAAAATATATTTGCCTGTTGGTTATGACTTAAATATTTTATTTAAATCTT
>JGI26115J46592_1000221_pt1 | contig 12431 bp, 8 predicted proteins | sample AOAMet1_07_M0_10_2_FD_46592 | JGI IMG/M metagenome (IMG submission 46592)
GTGTAGCATTTTATTCTATAATGCTGAGTTTTGCAAATCTGAGCAGCAACTTTTTTAAGCCACCATTTTCAAAATTAATTTCTGCTTTTGTGTCTGCACCAACCCCTTCAATTTTGGTTATTTTTCCTTTTCCAAATCTCACGTGCTCTACCATTGTACCAATATGTAAGTTTGCAGCTGCAGGATCAAAGTTTTTCTCTGCACTACTAGCCACGGGCTTTAATCTGCGCAGTTTGCGAAGTTGCTCTTGGTTTGGTCCCGTTGGTGGGCTNCCAGCTGCTGGTTTGCGNAGTCGTAATTTACTTTTATCTACCTCTCCAAATATATCTGCATCCAAAAGTGGCTTATAACGATGCTCTGTAACGGGTGTTAAATATTCCAAATAAGAAGCATCAATTTCTTCTATAAACCTACTAGGCTCTGCATCTATNAGTTTTCCCCACCTGTATCTAGACTGGGTGTAGGTTAAATANGCCTGGGTTTCGGCTCTGGTAACTGCTACATAAAACAACCTTCGCTCCTCCTCTAGTTCTGCTCTNGTATTCATGCTCATACCACTTGGAAATAAATCTTCCTCCATACCCACAATAAACACATAAGGAAACTCCAAGCCTTTGGCTAAATGAATGGTCATTAGAGCAACACAATCTTCGTCTCCTTTGTCATTATCAAGATCTGTAGCAAGGGCAACGTCTTCCATAAACTCAGACAAAGAACCAGTGGTNTCTGCCAATTCTTTTTGCTCTTCAACAAAATCACGCATACCATTGAGTAGCTCNTCTATGTTTTCTATACGGGCAATACCCTCTGGAGTACCATCTTTTTTAAGCTCTGTTAGTATCCCTGTTTTTTTCGCCACGTATTCTGCCATCTGAAAAGCATCGTAGGTCTTATTTAAAACTTGAAAACTTTGTACCATAGTAACAAAGTCTAACAGCTTTGCTTGTGTCCCTTTATTGATATTAAGCTCTAGTTTACTGATGTTTTGCATCACCTCGAAAATAGACCTGTCGTAATGATTTGCAGCCACCATAAGGCGCTCTATGGTGGTTTGCCCAATACCTCTTGCTGGATAATTAACAACACGCTTTATGGCCTCCTCATCTTTAGGATTAAGCACCAGGCGCAGGTAATACAAGACATCTTTAATCTCTTTGCGCTGGTAGAAACTAAGCCCACCATAGATACGATACGGAATGTCTTTTTTACGCAAGGCGTCTTCCATGGCGCGAGACTGCGCATTGGTTCTGTATAAAATTGCAAAATCCCCGTTTTTAAGCTCCGANTTTTGTTGGGTTTCAAAAATAGTGCTGGCTACAAAACGACCCTCATCACCATCTGTCATGGTGCGATTTACTTTAATTTTTGGGACCCTGGTCATTAGAGGTCCAAACTACCTTGTCTAGTCGTGTTTTGTTTTTTTCAATGATACTATTGGCAGCATTTACAATATTTTTGGTAGATCTATAATTTTGCTCAAGGCGATAGGTTTTTACATCATCATAATCTTTCTGAAAATTTAAAATATTATTAATATTAGCACCTCTAAAGGCATAGATACTCTGAGCATCATCACCTACTACACATATGTTTTGAAACTTGTCACTCAGGGCGCGTACAATTAAATATTGGCTATGGTTGGTATCTTGGTACTCATCTACTAATATGTATCGGAACCTATTTTGATATTTTGCCAAAACCTCTGGAAAACGAGTTAAAAGTTCATTGGTTTTTAACAATAAATCATCAAAATCCATGGCGCCGGCTTTAAAACACTTATCAACGTAGCTTTTGTATATATCTCCCAATCGAGGCATTTTGGCCATTGCATCTGCCTCCATTAGTTCAGGGTTATTAAAATAAGCCTTTACAGTAACTAGGCTATTTTTATAACTAGATATTCTAGAATACACCTGCTTGTATTTATAAATCTCTTTATCTAAGTGCATTTCTTTAATTACAGCACGAATTACACTTTGAGAATCTTGGGTATCATAAATAGTGAAATTTGAAGGGTAACCAAGCTTACTGGCTTCCATACGAAGTATCTTAGCAAAAATACTATGGAAGGTTCCCATCCATAAGTTTTTGCCTTCACTAGGGCCAACAATAGTGGATATTCGTTTTTTCATCTCACGAGCTGCCTTATTGGTAAAGGTGAGGGCTAAAATATTAAATGGATCCACACCCTTAGACATTAAAAAGGCAATTCTGTAGGTAAGTACACGTGTTTTACCTGAGCCAGCTCCGGCAATAACAATCATAGCGCCATCTTTTTGTATGGTAGGCGCTAACTGAGCTTCGTTTAATTGTTGTAAATATTCTTGCAAGGGTTTTCTGAAATTTTTAAGACTCCAAAACAGTTTCGGAATTATGACAAAATAAGATAATATACTGCATGTGAAAATACGTAAAACTGAGTGATTGAACCCACTGAAATTTCAGAATTTATAAACAAACAAAGCTGGGGTATTATTTATGAAATTTCAATATCTTTAAGGCTTAATTTATGTAAATTAAATGTACAACTGCCATGAAAAAACAACTTATCATACTACTACTTTTACTCTCTGGAGCCAGCACTTATGGGCAAATAGACCAAAGTATACTTAAAGACATCGAAGATATAGAATCTCAAGTAATTGATTGGCGCCATTACTTTCATGAAAATCCAGAGTTATCTAACCGTGAATTTAACACGGCAGATAAAATCGCTGCCCATTTAAAATCTCTTGGTATGGAAGTACAAACAGGAGTTGCAAAAACTGGAGTAGTAGGCCTTTTAAAAGGAAACAACCCAGGAAAGGTAGTTGCCCTAAGAGCAGATATTGACGGCTTGCCAGTTACAGAGCGTAATGATCTTAGCTATAAAAGCAATGTTGTAGATACTTTTTTGGGTACAAAAACAGGTGTAATGCATGCCTGTGGCCATGATACGCACATCGCTATTTTAATGGGAGTTGCAGAAGTTTTAAGCAAGCATAAAGATAAAATTAAGGGTAGTATAAAATTTATTTTTCAACCCGCAGAGGAAGGACCACCTCCAGGAGAAGAAGGTGGCGCAAAACTTATGGTTAAAGAAGGAGTGTTAGAAAACCCAAAGGTAGACGCTATTTATGGATTACACATTAACAGTGGAACACCCGTTGGTACAATAACTCTAAAGCCCGAAGGCATTATGGCAGCCGTTGAGCGTTTTGTAGTTACTGTAAAAGGAAAGGGATCTCATGGTTCTGCCCCTTGGAGTGGTGTTGATCCTATTTTAATTTCGGCTAAAATTATTGATGGTTTCCAGACCATCATCTCAAGAGAAGCATATCTTATTGAGGCACCAGCTGTTATTACTGTTGGGAAAATAACAAGTGGTACACGTTTTAATGTTATCCCAGAAAGTGCAGAACTCATAGGTACCGTAAGAACCCTAAACCCAGATATGAGAACCATGATCATCAAACGAATGACAGAAATGGCCAGCGATATAGCCAAAGCCTATGGAGGAAACGCAACCATAGATTGGCAAAACAACACCATCGTTACCTATAATGACCCTGAGCTAACCACCAAGGCTATCGGCACTTTAAAAATGGTAGCAGGTGCAGATAAGGTACTGGGCATGAAAGCCGTTACAGGTGGTGAAGATTTCAGCTATTTTCAAGAAAAAATACCGGGAGTTTACTTTTTCCTGGGAGGTATGACTCCCGGCAATACAATGCCTTACCCCCATCATACTCCAGATTTCCAAATAGATGACGCTGGAATGTTACTTGGAGTCAAATCATTAACACAACTGGCTTTAGATTATTTAAATCAATAACAACATAAAACCCAACAAGCAAGCCTTTGCACAAAGATTAAAAATCAGTACTATTGCTTTTTAAATAAAAAATAGCACTAAAATTAATATACCATGGAATCTCAAGCATTACTACCCTATTTTGCCTCCTTACTATCTGCTATTATAGTAGGTGGTATTGCCTATCTATTTTTTAAAAAACACACAGATAACGAAGAAGGTCGAAGACGATTTTTATTACATAAAGACACCCAAAGTAAAACCTTACCCCTAAGACTACAGGCCTATGAACGTCTTACCNTACTTTTGGAACGTATAGACCCAAATAGTCTTTTAATACGTGTAAAACCGTCAGGTAACGATTTAAACAAGTATGAGCAGGACCTTGTATCAAGCATAGAAGATGAATTTGTACACAATCTAAGCCAGCAAATTTATGTGTCTGTGGAAATGTGGAATGTAACAAGAACTACAAAAAANACAACCATACAAATTATAAGACAAACGGCCATGAACGAAAAGATTGAATCTGCAGACAAACTCAGAGAAGCTGTTTTAAATCATTTTATGGGAGAAGTAACACCATCACAAAAGGCATTAGCCTATCTAAAAAAAGAAATACACCAACTCTTCTAAAATACGCCACGCATGTGGTTATTGCTTGGTGACAAAGTAAATTCATTGTATGAATCCTAACTTTTTACAAACACCCATAGAATATCTCAAAGGCGTAGGGCCTAATAGGGCAGATTTGTTAAAAAAAGAGTTGGGCATCTTTACATTTCAAGACCTATTAAATCTATTTCCAAACAGGTATCTAGATAGAACACAGTACTATAAAATAAAAGATTTGCAACGCAATAGCGCAGACGTGCAGGTTATAGGCAGGATAACTCATTTAAAAACTGTTGATCAAAAGCGCGGTAAACGCCTGGTAGCAACCTTTAAAGATGCCAATGGCATGATGGAGCTTATCTGGTTTAGAGGCCATAAATGGATTAAAGAGAATTTAAAACTCAATGAAACCTATGTAGCCTTCGGGAAAACAAACTTTTACAACGGCACTTTTTCTATGCCTCATCCAGATTTAGAGCTACTAAAAGAACACCAAAGTAAATTACGCTCTGCCCTACAGCCTATCTATCCCTCCACAGAAAAACTAAGCAACAGTGGTATTACCAATAGAGTTGTAAGCGGCCTTATGGAACAATTGTTTTTGGAGCTTAAAAAATCGTTCGTAGAAACACTCTCACCAGGTATTTTAGAGGAGTTACAATTAATGGCCCAAAAGTAAAGCAATACTGAATATTCATTTTCCAGAAAATGGAGAAGAATTAGCAAAAGCAATATACCGGTTAAAGTTTGAAGAATTATTTTTTATACAACTACAATTATTAATAAAAAACTTAGTCCATAAGAGCAAAATTAAAGGCTATCCTTTTACTACAATTGGAACCAATTTTAACAGCTTCTATAAAGAGCATCTTCCCTTTGATTTAACAGGCGCACAAAAAAGAGTGATCAAAGAAATACGCAATGATTTAGGTAGTAATGCGCAAATGAACCGCTTATTGCAAGGAGATGTAGGTAGCGGGAAAACAATTGTAGCGCTTTTATCAATGTTAATAGCTATTGACAACGGTTTTCAAGCTTGTTTAATGGCCCCGACTGAAATTTTGTCAGTCCAGCACTATTCCGGCTTATCAGAATTATGTAAACCTCTTAAAATCAGTATATCAATATTAACAGGTTCAACAAAAACTTCAACAAGAAGGGAAATACATGAATCACTAGAAAATGGCCAATTAAACATCTTAATTGGTACCCATGCCCTACTAGAGGATAAGGTGAAATTTAAAAATTTAGGGCTCGCAATAATTGATGAACAGCATCGTTTTGGAGTAGCCCAACGCAGCAAATTATGGCATAAAAACAAGTACCCTCCTCACATACTTGTAATGACCGCAACGCCCATTCCTCGAACCTTGGCAATGAGCGTATATGGAGATCTAGATATTAGTGTTATAGATGAACTTCCTCCCGGAAGAAAAGACATAAAAACAGTGCACCGCTATGACAGCAATAGACTTAAAGTGTTTAAGTTTATTAAAGATCAAACCGATCTTGGAAGACAGGTATATATTGTGTATCCGCTTATTCAAGAAAGCGAAGTGCTAGACTACAAGGACCTTATGGACGGCCATGAAAGTATCTCAAGGGAATTTCCGCAACCAAAGTACCAAATATCTATTGTACATGGTAAGATGAAACCCGCAGATAAAGAATTTGAAATGAATCGTTTTATTAAAGGCGAAACACAAATTATGGTTGCCACTACGGTGATTGAGGTTGGTGTAAACGTGCCAAACGCCTCTGTAATGGTCATAGAAAGTGCAGAACGCTTTGGACTTTCTCAACTACACCAACTCAGAGGACGCGTAGGTCGTGGCGCCGAGCAGAGTTACTGTATTTTAATGACCAGCCATAAATTATCTGCAGATGCAAAAACACGTTTAGAAACCATGACAGGCACCAGTGACGGTTTTGAGATTGCAGAGGTAGATTTAAAACTCAGGGGGCCGGGAGATATGATGGGCACCCAACAAAGTGGGGTGTTAAATCTAAGAATTGCAGATATTGTAAAAGATACTCATATACTAAAAATAGCTAGAAGCTACGCAAGACAAACCTTAGAGAAAGATCCTTCACTCATATTACCAAAAAATAGTGCTATAAAAAACACCTTCGGGCAAATAGCAAAATATAGAAATATCTGGAACTATATTTCATAACAAACCAAACGAGCTACAAAACCCCCATAATGCCTATATAATATAGGCTTAGCTGCGCTTTNATGGCAGCCTTAAAGGNGTTTAAAATAAAAGATAGTTTCACTAAGCTATTTTTTTGAAAAANTCTTGGCTTGAAAACCTTAAAAGCACTTACAAAAAGCCATGGTATTGTTATCTTTGNTGCTTATATAAGTAAAACGCATTATGAAAATTTCATACAACTGGCTTAAACAGTTCATNAACACAGATTGGGACGCCAAACAAACTGGAGAACTTCTTACAGACTTAGGTCTTGAAATAGAAGGTATTACTCCTTTTTCTTCTGTCCCTGGAGGCTTAAAAGGTATCGTTGTTGGGCACGTACTCTCTTGTGAGCAACACCAAAATGCAGACCGCCTTAAAGTTACCAAAGTAGATTTGGGTGCTGATGAAATAGTGCAGATTGTTTGTGGCGCTCCTAATGTAGCTGCAGGACAAAAAGTACCTGTTGCCACCATAGGCACAACACTTTATGATGCAGATGGAAAGCCTTGGCAAATAAAAAAAGGTAAAATTAGAGGAGAAGTAAGTCAAGGAATGATTTGTGCTGAAGATGAGCTAGGTCTTGGAAATGCTCATGATGGTATCATGGTTTTAGACAAAGATATAGNCCCTGGAACACTTGCCTCTGAGGTTTTAAATGTTGAAAATGATATAGTTTTTGAAATAGGCTTAACACCAAACCGAGCAGATGCTATGAGTCACTGGGGAGTTGCTCGTGATTTACGTGCTGGTTTAAAGCAAAAAGACATAGCCTTAGAATTAATTACCCCTTCCACTACTAACTTTAAGATTGAAAACAGATTATTAAAAATGGAAGTTAAGGTGCAGGACAAAAAACTTGCTCCTCGATACTGTGGTGTAACCATAAGTGATATAAGTATTAAAGAATCTCCAGATTGGCTAAAGAACAGACTCAAAGCAATTGATTTAACACCCGTTAATAACGTTGTAGATGCTACCAACTATGTACTACATAGTCTTGGGCAGCCACTACATGCTTTTGATGCTGAAAAAATATCTGGCAAAAAAATCAATGTAAAAACCCTACCCAGCGGCACTAAATTTACAACGCTTGATGGTGTAGAAAGAGAACTTCACCAAGAAGATTTAATGATCTGTGACGCAGAAAAACCCATGTGTATTGCTGGTGTTTTTGGCGGTATAGACAGCGGTGTTACAGATGCAACATCAAGTATTTTTTTAGAAAGTGCTTACTTTAACCCCGTAAGTATTAGAAAAACTGCAAAACGTCATGGGCTCAATACAGATGCATCATTCCGTTTTGAGCGCGGTATAGACCCCAAAACAACAGAATACGCCCTGATGCACTGCGCCATTTTAATCTGTGAATTAACTGGTGGCAACATGACCAGTGATATCATAGATATTTATCCAAAGAAAATTAAAGACCACCAGGTATTTTTAAACTTTGGCAAAGCAAACGCTTTAATTGGTCAAAAAATAGAGAAAGAAACCATTAAAAACATCCTGTCCTCATTAGAGATAAAAGTTAATAACGTTACAGAAACCGGTATTGGCATGACCATACCGGCCTACAGAAACGATGTAACTAGAGAGGCAGATGTTATTGAAGAAATTTTACGTGTCTATGGATACAACAACATAGGAGTGTCCTCAAAACTAAATGCATCTATAGCTAGTAGTGTGGGAGTTAAAGACCACCAGGTGCAAAATAAAGTTGCCTCTCAGCTCACCTCTCTTGGTTTTCATGAAATGCTAAACAACTCTCTCACATCACCAAAGTACACGCAACTCTCTGACACTTTAAAAGAGCAGCATAGCGTAACGATACTAAACCCACTTAGCAACGAGCTGTCTGTGATGCGTCAATCTATGTTGTTTGGAGCCCTAGAATCACTGGCATATAACACCAAGCGAAAAGCGGCTAACGTAAAGCTTTTTGAGTTTGGAAATACCTATAAAAATTTCGAAACCACTAGAGAAGAACAAAAACATCTATCACTAGTAGTGGCAGGTAACAAGACAGAAAACACCTGGAACTCTCAAATAGGCAGCGCAGACTTTTTCTATTTTAAGGGAGTAATTACAGCTATCTTAGATAGGCTTGGGTTTTCATTGTTTTCAGAAAAAGAAATAGAAAATGACCTATTCTCTGAAGGGCTATCACTATGCTTAAAAAAACAAACCCTTGTAAGCTTTGGTGTGGTAAATCAAAAAATAACCAAACATTTTGGTGTTGATACAGAAGTACTCTTTGCAGATTTTCATTGGGGCACAATACTATCGCTTTTAAACACAAATAACTTTATTGTAAAACCACTTTCTAAATTTCCGAAGGTAAAACGTGATTTTGCCCTCCTAATAGATGAGTCTGTAGGATTTGGAGATTTAAAAAACACTGCTTTTCAGACAGAAAAATCCTTGCTTAAAGAAGTACACCTTTTTGATGTATATACAGGCAAAAACCTGCCAGAAGGTAAAAAATCTTACGCGCTAAGTTTCACCCTGCAAGATGAAAATAAGACCTTAACAGATAAGCAGATTGACAAAATCATGAACAAATTGCAGCAACGTTTTGAAAAAGACTTTGGTGCTACCCTTAGATAAAATACATATAGTCTACAAAATAATTTAAAGAGTTATAGATTAAAAAGCGATTTTGCAGATTTTAAGTTTTAAATATCTTTGGTAAACATCTTTTGTAATAACAATACCAAAATATGAGAATTTTATTTTTGGCAGCTATAATTGCCCTTAGCACTGCTGCAGTTTTAGCCCAACAACCTCAAAAGCCAACTGCCTCAGAGATTTACCACAAACTAGAAAAGCTCAACTTTCTTGGAAGTGCGCTATATGTTGCAGCACATCCAGATGATGAAAACACGAGGCTAATCTCTTATTTAGCCAATGATATGCATGCAAAAACTGCATATCTTTCCTTAACTCGAGGAGATGGAGGACAAAACTTAATTGGTCCAGAAATTAGAGAATTATTAGGGGTCATCAGAACTCAAGAATTACTAGCTGCTCGCGCCAGCGATGGTGGAGAACAATTATTTACAAGAGCTAATGACTTTGGCTATTCAAAACATCCTGATGAAACACTCGAAATCTGGAACAAAGACGCCGTTTTAAGTGATGTAGTAAGAGCAATCAGAACGTTTAAACCAGATGTTATTATCAATAGGTTTAACCACAGAAACCCAGGGAGCACCCATGGGCATCATACCGCTTCTGCAATGTTAAGCTTTGAAGCTTTTGATTTGGTGGGCGATGCAACAAAATTTCCAGAAACTGCAATTACCTATGGATCTTGGCAACCAAAAAGACTTTTATTTAATACCTCTTGGTGGTTTTATGGTTCTAAAGAAAAATTTGAAAAAGCAGACAAATCAAATCTCGTTAGTGTAGAAACAGGAAATTATTATCCAGCCCTTGGCCTCTCTAACGGTGAAATTGCTTCTTTGAGTAGGTCTATGCACAAATCTCAAGGATTTGGTAGCACAGGAACTCGAGGCAAACAAACAGAGTACCTTGAATTTCTAAAAGGAGAGTTTCCACAAGACACCACCAATATATTTGATGGTATTAACACAAGCTGGTCAAGAATAGAAGGCGGGGTGGCTATTGGCAAGATATTAAACCCTCTTTTAGATAGCTTTAATTTTCAAGACCCGTCAACAATAGTACCTCAGCTAGTGGAGGCCTACAGGCTTTTAAAAGACACAAAACAAGGGCATTGGCGCAGTATTAAACTAAAAGAATTAGAAGAACTAATTGTTGCGTGTAGTGGTGTTTTCTTAGAAGCGGTAGCTAATAAAGAAAGTATCAACCCAATGGGAGCATACACCCTCAAGGTAGAGGCCATTAATAGAGGAGCAAACAAAATCACGCTCTCTAAAATAACAACCGCTAGTGGTCTTATTTTATCTAGTAAAGAGATTGTCTTACTATCCAATGAAAAAGAAAACCTTGAACTAGAGGTAACTTCACAAAACAAGGTACCCTCTACCGCTTATTGGCTTAAATCTAAAGGTACTTTAGGGATGTACAGCGCACCAAAGGATTTGATTGGATTACCACAAACTCCCGCTGCAGAGCAAATTTCGTTTACTTTAAATATAGATAATACTGCCCTACAGATACTCAAAGATGTTGTTTATAAGTTTAATGACCCTGTAGATGGTGAAGTCTATAGGCCTTTTAATGTACTTCCAAAAGTCTCTGCTAGTATTGCAGAAAAAGTACTGGTATTTGCCGATGAAAATTCTCAAAAGGTTGCCGTGCATGTTAGGGCTGGAAAAGACAACATAGAGGGCACTCTGCAGTTAAATACTCCAAAGGGATGGGTTGTTTCTTCCCCGCAATTATTTACCCTAGAGCGTCAAGGTGAAACGAGCACCCTATGGTTTACAGTAACTCCACCAAAAAATCAAAGCCAGGGGTATCTAAGACCATTGATACAAATTGGAGATACCTATTACGACAAAGAATTAATTAATATAGATTACGACCATATCCCCTACCAATCTGTGCTTTTACCAAGCAAAGCCAAGGTTGTAAGAATAAATATCGAAAAAAANGGACAACATATTGGCTATATTCAAGGAGCTGGTGACGGNGTTGGGCAGAGCTTAGAGCAAATAGGATACAGTGTCACAAATCTTGATGTTACAGAAATTTCAGCCCAAAGCCTTAAAAAATATGATGCAGTTGTTGTTGGAGTTAGAGCCTATAATACTATTGCTGCACTAGCTTTTGCACAAAAGGAATTAAACAAATATGTACAGGCTGGAGGTACAATGGTGGTGCAATACAACACAAGTCATAGACTCGTTACAAAACAAGTAGCCCCATACGCATTATCACTCTCCAGAGACAGGGTTACAGATGAGTTTGCTCCTGTAACTATTTTAGACCCTAGCCACTCTGTATTAAACAGCCCTAACAAAATAACACAGGAAGATTTTAAGGGCTGGGTACAAGAACGAGGGCTCTATTTTCCTAACAAATGGGCAGAGGAGTTTACCCCAATACTAGCAATGAATGACAAAGGAGCTCCACAAACAAAAGGATCTCTTTTGGTGGCCCGCTACGGAAAAGGACACTACGTATATACAGGTCTTAGTTTCTTTAGAGAACTTCCTGCTGGCGTTGCAGGGGCTTATAGGTTATTTGCAAATATTATTTCTATAGGAAAATAGGATTTTAAAAAACACATCATGGAAGAACAAAAAACCATTGTATCGAAACAAAAATTTGTGTGGACACAAAAATTTACACTTGTGCTTGTTGTAAACGCCATCTATGTAGTACTCTTTTATTTACTAATGAAACACTTTGTATAAATGCAGCAAATAGATTGGTTTATCCTTATCGGGACATTGTTATTTATTGTGTTATATGGCACCTATAAATCAAGGGGTAGCAAAAATGTAACTCAGTATCTAAAAGGAGGAAGTGACTCCAGATGGTGGACCATTGGCCTTAGTGTAATGGCAACACAGGCAAGTGCTATTACTTTTCTATCTACACCAGGGCAAGCCTTTCATAGCGGGATGGGCTTTGTGCAGTTCTATTTTGGACTGCCAATTGCAATGGTTATTATCTGTTTGGTCTTTATACCCATATACCACAGGCTGAAGGTTTTTACTGCCTATGAATATTTAGAAACTCGTTTTGATCTTAAAACACGTACTCTTACTGCTATCCTTTTTTTAATACAGCGCGGTTTGGCCGCAGGTATTACCATCTTTGCCCCTGCTATTATTTTATCTGCAGTACTGGGCTGGAATCTAGTGATGCTTAATATTATTATTGGG
>JGI26115J46592_1000223_pt1 | contig 12409 bp, 10 predicted proteins | sample AOAMet1_07_M0_10_2_FD_46592 | JGI IMG/M metagenome (IMG submission 46592)
GGAGGGTTAGATTATCTAAAATACCATTCGGTTTTACAGAAATAGTATCTTTCCCAAAAGCATGACGTAATTTTTCCATCGTCTTTTCAGACAATTGTTTGTCTACATATACAATGGCATTATTTAAATCACCACCTTTTATAAGACCGTGGTCAAGCAGCATTTCTATTTCATGAAGAAAGCTAAAGGTTCTAGAGTCAGAAATTTCAGATTTAAACTCAGAGATATTCTTTATGGAGGCGTTTTGGGTACCTAATACCTTGGTGCCAAAATCAACCATTGTTGTTAATTGGTAGGTGTCTGCAGGTAAAATTGTTATTTCACTTCCAGTTTCTTCATCTATGTAATTGATAATCTCTGTGACAACGTACTCTTCTCTAACAGCATCTTGAGTTACAATACCAGCCTTCTCAATTGCTTCTACAAAAAACTTTGATGAGCCGTCCATAATTGGTGGCTCTGAGGCATTTAACTCTAGAATGCAATTGTCTACCTCTAACCCAACAAGAGCAGCTAGTACATGCTCTGATGTTTGAATAGTTACATCGTCTTTTTCAAGATTAGTACCTCGTTGTGTATTTGTTACATAATTAGCATCTGCAACAATACAAGGTTCGCCCTCTAGGTCTATACGCTTAAAAACATATCCTGTATTAGCAGGGGCCGGCTTGAAAGTTAGTGTCACATTTTTACCCGTATGAAGACCTACCCCATTGAGGGTCACATCACTTTTAAGGGTGCATTGATTTGGAAGTATATCACTCATCATTTATTTTTTTTTCTATAGCATTAAAGCGTTTCATTATTTTTGGTAAATTCTTAAAATGCACATAGCTTTTACTAAAATCTCCATAGTTAAATGATGGGGATCCTTGAATTGTTTCGTTGTCTTTAATGTTTTTTCCTACACCACTTTGGGCTTGTATACGAACATTATCACCTATAGTTAAGTGGCCGGCAAACCCAACCTGCCCTCCAATTAAACATTGAGACCCTATCTTGGTAGACCCTGCAATTCCGGTTTGGGCAGCNATCACTGTGTTTTGTCCAATCTCAACATTGTGGGCGATTTGAATTTGATTGTCTAATTTAACACCTCTACGGATAATGGTAGATCCTAAAGTAGCTCTATCTATAGTAGTTGCAGCTCCTACATCTACATAATCTTCTANAATAACATTTCCNGTTTGAGGNACNTTAGTAAACTCTCCTTTTTCATTGGGTGTAAACCCAAAACCATCAGCTCCTATAATAGCNCCACTGTTAATAACACAATGNGTGCCNACTATNGTTTCTGANTATAANTTTGCNCCAGAAAATAAAACACTATGATCTCCAATTGTNACATTATCACCNATATATACATTTGGATATATCTTAACATTGTCTCCAATTGTTACATTCTCTCCAATATATGCAAAGGCACCAAGGTAAATGTTGTCTCCTAAAGAGGCTGTTTTTGAAACAAAAACAGGATCTTCAACACCTGTTTTATTCATTTTGACCTGATTGTAATATTCCAGGAGTTTTGAGAAAGCCTCGTACGCATTATCAACACGTAGTAATGTTGTAGTATATTTTTGCTCTGCAACAAATGTTTTATCTACAATGGTAATAGATGCTTTTGTAGTATATATGTAGGGAGTGTATTTTGGATTTGCCAAAAAAGTTAAACTCCCTGGTAACCCTTCTTCTATTTTAGCAAGTTTAGACACCTCAATAGATGCATCTCCATCTACTTCACCTTCTAGAATACCTGCTATTTGACTTGCTGTAAATTTCATGAAGTTTAAAGGGTTTGCTGGGTGTATATCTTTAGCCAAAAAGTATGAAAATCTAATTGGATGCTTGTGTGCTTATTCATAATTACAAAAATAGAAAAAAAGCGCAATTAAAGCGCCTTGGGATAACACAGATAGTGTTTGGTTACTTTTTTAGAAAGCGCCTCGATGTTTAATTGGTCACTAGCCCTTGCTACATCTATCACCTCACCTGTTTTAGTGACTAAATTAATCGTGTCTTTATCCATGCGGTAGGCTTGATTTGAGATAGTATCACTAAAAACAAAATACGATGCCTGGTCCTCAGTAAGGTTATATTGCTGCATTACTTGTTGCTTTTTATTTGAAATTTTATGTTCAGGGAATTCTTTATGCTGAATTTCAATTTTCAATAAGTCTCTATTAAGCAACATACTAGAGAGTGTTTTTAAAACAAAATCTGTATGGTATTGCCAAGATTTCATAGCTCCTATAATATCATAATCATCAAGTTTTGAGAACTTTTTTAAAACAGATGTATCAAAGTCTTCTTGAGTTATTGCTGTTTTTAAAAAATAAGAGAGCGCTTGACTACTCTCTAGAGTCTCTCCTTGATGAGATAACACTTTAGCACGTTTCAATAAACGCATCAACAACTGTTCTGCAACCAAACCTGTTTTATGCAAGTATACTTGCCAGTACATTAACCTTCTGGCTATAATAAATTTTTCTACAGAGTAAATTCCTTTTTCCTCTACCACTAACCTATCCTCTTTTACATGCAGCATTGCTATAAGGCGTTCACTATTTATAGATCCTTCACTCACACCAGTATAAAAACTATCACGACGTAAGTAATCCAGGCGGTCCATGTCTAGCTGGCTAGATATTAACTGATGTAGAAATTTGCGGTGGTATTGATTTTTAAAAATAGTAATCGCTAGAGTTAATCTATCATCAAATAGGGTATTGAGCTCTTCCATGAAGAGTAAGGAAATTTCTTCATGAGAGATGTTTTCTACAATGCTATGCTCCATAGCATGAGAGAAGGGTCCATGACCTATATCATGTAATAAAATGGCAATAAGTAAGGCCTCTTGTTCCTGGTCAGATATCGCTACTCCCTTAGACCGTAACACTTGAACCGCTTTTTGCATTAAAAACATGGCACCTAAAGCGTGATGAAAACGAGTATGATGCGCGCCAGGGTATACAAGGTAAGACATACCCATTTGTGATATCCTGCGAAGGCGCTGAAAATAGGGATGTTCAATTAAATCAAAAATTAGGGCGCTTGGTATGGTAATAAAACCATAGATAGGATCGTTTACTATTTTAAGATTGTTACTCAAGTTTAATGTCTTATTATTCAATAGTGTTAAATATAGCAGCAAAATTAAGCAATCAAAAACGTAAAGCTGTGTAATGCTGTTAAAAATTCGGGATAAAATATCATTTGAGAAACATACATTATTAAGAATTAACGCTACGTTTGTAGCAAATACCATAACAAAATGAGCAACATAAAAGTACTTTGGGTAGACGATGAAATTGATTTATTGAAACCACACATCATGTTTCTAGAAAAGAGAAACTACCATGTAACAAAAGCTCAAAGCGGGACAGAAGCCATTGAGGAGATAAAAAACACTTCTTTTGATATTGTTTTTCTTGATGAAAATATGCCCGGTCTTACAGGACTAGAGACTCTTGCAGAAATAAAAGAAATGAACGCCTCTCTTCCCGTGGTAATGATTACAAAAAGTGAGGAAGAATATATTATGGAGGAAGCCATAGGTTCTAAAATTGCAGATTATTTAATTAAACCAGTAAATCCAAACCAGATATTATTGAGTTTAAAAAAGAATTTGGATCATTCTAGATTAATTTCAGAAAAGACCACCTCAAATTACCAACAGGAGTTTCGTAAAATTGCTATGGATCTATCTATGGTTAATAGTTTTGAGCAGTGGGCAGAGATGTACCAAAAACTTGTGTACTGGGAGCTTGAGTTAGAAAACATTGAAGACACCGGGATGTTTGAAATTCTTGAGTCTCAAAAAACAGAAGCAAATAATCAATTTTGTAAATTTATTGATAAAAATTACCCAAAATGTTTTGACAATAGCATAGCCCCTCCCACCATGTCTCACACGCTCTTTAGAGACAAAGTAGCCCCACAATTAAAAAAGGGCACCCCAACTCTTTTAGTGGTAGTAGATAACCTTCGGTATGACCAATGGAAAGCCTTTGAGCCTTTTGTTGCCAATAGTTATAAAAAAAATACTGAAGATATGTACTTCGGTATTTTGCCAACAGCAACACAGTATGCAAGAAATGCAATATTTAGTGGCCTTATGCCAAGTGACATGGAAAAACTACACCCAGATCTGTGGCTAAATGATACAGATGAAGGAGGTAAGAACATGTATGAAGATAAATTTCTAGCAGCACAACTCAAAAGACTAGGTTTAGATTTGGATTGGAGTTATCATAAAATATCTAGCCTAAAGCAAGGAAAGCGGCTGGCAGAGAGTTTTAAAAGTCACAAAAATGAAGACTTAACTGTAGTGGTTTATAACTTTGTAGATATCCTCTCTCACTCTAAGACAGAAATGGAAGTAATAAAAGAACTTGCCTCCACAGATAAATCATACAGATCATTAACCCAAAGCTGGTTTAAAAACTCGCCACTGATGGATATCATTCAGCAAGCATCACAACTAGGCTTTACACTAATGATAACTACAGATCACGGAACCATAAACGTAAAGAATCCTAGCAAAGTAATTGGAGACAAAAACACAAGCTCAAATTTAAGATACAAGACAGGCAAGAGTTTAACCTATCAAAGCAAGGATGTATTGGCGGCTATTAACCCAACTACCATACAGTTGCCTAAAATAAATATGAGTAGTTCGTTTATTTTCGCAAAGAGTGATTTGTTTTTTGCCTACCCTAATAATTTTAATCATTATGTAGGGTATTACAGAAACACTTACCAACATGGTGGCGTATCATTAGAGGAGATGGTTATTCCGTTTGTTACTTTGTCTCCCAGGTAGNATTTATGTAGGAATATTCGCGGGTTTATTTTTATTTGGTTAGAATAATGCGTTAAAAGACATAATTTGGTATATTTGTGTTAATTTTTTTATGGAAATTACGTTTTCACTTGATGAAATTAAGGCAGTAGCTTCTAAATTGATCACTCANTTTTCTGAAAAAACTATTTTGTTTTATGGAGATATGGGNGTTGGTAAAACAACGTTAATCAAGGAGTTAGCCAAAGAATTAGGGGTTGTAGAGACTTTAAGTAGTCCTACATTTTCTATAGTAAATGAATATCAAGCTACTAATAACCTGTTATACCATTTTGATTGTTACAGACTCAACAGTGAGCAGGAAGCGTTTGATATTGGGATTGAAGATTACTTAAACGCTGGACATTTTACATTTATAGAATGGCCTCAAAATATAGGAAGCTTTTTATCAACAATTAAGTGTGATAAAATTGAATTAAAATTAAATGCTAATGGAACAAGAACAGCAATGCTAATGCCTAAAGGCTAGTTTGCTTTACTACATTTTTAAAATTTCATATCCAATAAGGTTTTTGTTAATAAAAAAAATATAGGACGAAATACGTACTATTTTGACAAAAAGCTAACCTAACAAGATATGACGAAGATAATTTCGAAACTTGTCTTTTTTCGCGATAGTTTTGTGGTATAACTCTCACAAAATTATAGATTATGAAAAATTTAAAAACACTTAGTATCATAGCAATAGTATTAATAGGTTTATTTGCAACTTCTTGTACTCCTGAGAACCTAGACAATGATCAAACAGAACAACAAGTTAAACACAAACACAACAGACCAGCAGCCAACGGTTAAAAACTTATTTGCAGGTAGTTTAGTAGTAATTGTAATTGCTATTACACCATTATTGTTCTACTCATATAAAAGTTTCCCAGATGTAAAGATTTGGGAAACTTCTTTTTTTACTGCCGAAACAGCATTCCGTTCTTGGTTTGATTATACATGGTATTTAGCAAATAAGATTATACCATTACTACTGTTATTTATTTGGTTTTTCACATGCAAACACTGGTGGCATTGGATATTACTTATTCCAATTGGCATGTACTCTTTTCAAATATGGGGTTTAATACAAGAAAATGAAGGAGTAGATGAAATAGAACTTTTTTACGTATTTCCTATAATGATGATTGTGGTCCCTTCAGTTTATCTTATTAGAGCAAAACTATTTAACACCTTAAGAGGAATAGATTTGAAGGCCTTTGAAGAAGAACTAGGTAACAACAAAACACTACTGCAGCAACTAAAAGATTTATTTAGATAATAAATCAAGCTATAATTACTTTATTGTCTTAAATCTTTTGGAGACATAGTTCTTATTTAATTTGCAAAAAGTACTACTCCACTACCCTATTTATTTTTACTTAACTGCCTAATATAAAAAGACGGATAAAATCCTGTTTGTTTAAAAAATGCCCTTGAAAAAGACGTAGCGTTTGTATAACCGCACTCCAATGCAATTGCTTTGATAGAGTATCTTAAAAAAGTTGGATTTTCTTGTAGGGCCTCTAATGCATAGGCAATTCGCAAATCATTTAAATATTGAGAGAAATTCTTATCTCTATTAAAATTAATAACCCTAGAGAGGTAATTGGGGTTTGTTTGTANATCTTTAGACAAGCTTTGCAAAGAAACGTTTGGTGACAGGTATTGTTTTTGCTNNTCAAATACCNCTAGCCGCTCTAAAATATCCTGGATAAGAGCCTCAGAAATATTTAAATCACTCTGCTTTGTTTGGCCAGTTACTTCTAGCTTATTTTGNTTATCAATAAGTTGATGNTATCTTTTTTTATATGTTTTTTGTTTGTGTATATACCATAGTAGCACTGCAGTAAACACTCCAAAAATNAGCACAATATAAGTGATGCGCTGTCTAGATTTAATAGTCTGTAAGGCAAGTTTTAATTCAACCTCTTGCTTCTCTTTTATTAGCGTTGGGGTTTCTATCTTACGTATAACATCACTCTCAAAGCCAAGGGTTTTTATAGTAAGTAAGCTATCGAGTAGTAACTGTTTATTAAGATATTTAATTTGGTTTTTATAATCACCCAGGCTGCTATAGTGTGATTTTAATTTTTCAAACAATAAATTATCCTGTTGCTGTACATTAAGTCTATCTCCAGTGTCAAAAACAGAATCTGCTTTTTTTAAATACTTTAAACCATCTTGTCTATTACCATTATCATACAAAGAGAGTCCTTTAAAAAAAAATATATTTCTAAAATTTGAATTTAAGCTAACACTTAAATTNAACAATGAATCATTATATTTTAAAGAAGCAGCATAGTCTTTTTTAAAGTATAAGTGTTCCATATTTATATCATAATATGCAGATTTTAAAACATTTATATTATTTGGGCTATTGTCATCTATAAGGTCTTTTGCAATGTCTAGATAATACTGCGTAGAATCTCGCTGGGCCAAGTAATGGTGGCAAATAGCAAAACTTAAGTAAGAATCTGTTTTTTGTTTGGTATAATAACTGTTTATGCTATCTCTTGCGCCCTCTCTTGTGGCTAGGTATAATTTTTGTAAATATGCTTTACTCATTAACAGCTGATGCCTTTTTTGCTGCAAGGCAAGAGCTTCTTTTTTATTACCCCAAACCACTTTATTGAAAATAAACGCTTCAAGAATATATAGCTGCTGGCTTAAATTACCCGCTTCTAAGGCGTGATTATAGGCTATATAGCTGTATTGATTGGATTTTTTGAATTGATCGAGCTTGTCATAATTGTATGCTTTTAAAATATAACCAAAGGCTGGGTAAGTAATGTGTTTTGATTTTAAAGTCAAGGCTACAACACTATCAGTGTATTTAATATTGGTATAAGGGCTATAAGACTGTGCCAATCTATCAAAACCGCGAGCCATCATAATGGTGTCTGCCCTATCCTTTNCTCGCTGCAGGTATATGCTAGCTNCAAAGGAGGCCTTCAAAGAATCATGCCTTACTGTTTCAAAATACTCAAGTAAACCCTCGTCTTCTAGTGATAATAGTTCAATATTAGACAGCTCTTGAGCATATACAGACAATGAAAACAATAAAATTAAAAGGGATTTTAAATACATTGGTATGCTTTATAGTTTGTTATGATAAATTTAGTGAAAATCATGGGGCTTATTACACTCAGGCTAAATAACACATTTGATTTAACGATAACTAACTGAAATACAAAGTGTAAGCATATTATTTCACACTGGTAATTCAAGAATTAACAGTGCTTTTTTATGAATGTATAACAACACCATTAGGATACAAACAGATATTATTAAATATTTGACCCAGCAAATCATCTGATTACTAACATGCTATAACTGGGGAGTTATTTTCATAGAGAATGAAAAGGTGATTTGCTTTTTTTATGGAGTAGCTAAAAAAAAAAACGTACATTGTTGCTGCTAACCATGTATCATGTCAAAACCCACCTCTCCATTTACCAAGGCTCAATTACTTCCGCAAGAAGAGACCTTAGAAATTTCAAAACAAAAAGGAGCCTTATATATAGGCTTACCTAAAGAAACTCATGCTCAAGAAAAACGCATTTGCTTGACACCAGATGCCGTTGCAGCAGTTGTTGCAAATGGGCACAGGGTTTTACTAGAAGATGGTGCTGGGCAACAGGCTGGATTCTCTAACACAGCNTATAGTGAAGCTGGAGCACAAATTACTACAGAGACAAAAAAAGTATTTGGCTGTCCAATTATATTAAAAGTAGAACCGCCAACACTAGAGGAAATAGCTTTAATTAATCCAAAAACAGTGTTGATATCTGCCCTGCAGCTTAAAACAAGACAAAAAAGTTATTTACAGGCCTTAGCAAAAAAGAAAATTACTGCCCTTGCTTTTGAGTTTATTAAAGATGAAGATCATTCCTACCCTGCCGTTAAAGCTCTTAGTGAAATAGCAGGAACAGCATCTGTGCTTATAGCCTCAGAGCTTATGGTGAATGCTCAAAAAGGCAAAGGGCTTCTCTTTGGTAATATTAGTGGAGTACCTCCTGTAGAGGTTGTTGTAATTGGAGCAGGTACCGTGGGTCAATTTGCAATACGATCTGCCATAGGTCTTGGCGCTAATGTTAAGGTGTTTGATAGTTCAATAACACGTCTTAGAGAATTGCAATATAAAGTTGGCCATACCCTTTATACTTCTACCATACAACCAAAAAATTTAATGAAATCTCTTCGAAGATGTGATGTTGCCATTGGCGCTGTTAGAGGAAGTAATCGCTCTCCTATTATAGTTACTGAAGATATGGTCAAAAACATGAAAGAAGGAGCGATCATTATTGATGTTAGTGTAGATATGGGTGGGTGTTTTGAAACTACTGAAATGACCTCTCATGACAACCCTACGGTTATAAAGCATGGGGTAATTCATTACGGTGTTCCAAACATACCAGCTAGGTACCCAAGAACAGCTTCTATTTCAATAAGTAACATTTTTACTCCATATCTTTTGCAGATAGCAGAATCTGGTGGCTTAGAGCAAGCCATCCGTTTTGATAGAGGTTTAAAAAATGGAATCTATTTTTATAGGGGTATCTTAACTAGTAAAGCAGTAAGTAATTGGTTTGATATTCCTCACAGTGATTTAAACCTATTAATGTTCTAGAACATTTCCTGGCTTAACAAAAGTTGTAAGGGTTTGTACAACATAATCAATTTCATCTTTAGTNTTAAAGCTTGAAAAAGAAAATCGTATTGAAGGCTTTGCTAAATCCTNCTCTTTTAATATTTCAGACAACACATGTGATCCCTTATTACTTCCACTCTGGCAAGCGCTACCTTTAGAACACGCAATTCCTTTTAGATCTAATTGAAACAATAGCATCGTCCCTTTTTCTGGAGAAACAGGAATACANACGTTAAGAACTGTATAGGAACTCTTGTCATTATCATCACACTGGCCATTGAATTGAATTTCTGGTATTTCTTTAACCAGAGACTCTTTAAAATAATCTTTTAGCCCTGTGATGTATTTTTTTTCTTGCGCTAAGTTTTGATAAGAAATCTTTAATGCCTCAACCATCCCAACTATAGCATATACAGGCTCTGTACCCGCTCTCATACCTCGCTCTTGAGCTCCGCCAACAATCATAGGTCTTATCCCAGAGTTCTTTCTAACAAATGCAAAACCAACTCCTTTTGGCCCATGAAATTTGTGAGCTGCAACAGCCGCAAAATCTATGGGGATGTCACTAAAATCTAAATGATAATGACCTATAGATTGAACCGTATCGCTATGAAATAGGGTATTGTATGTCTTACAAAGAGTCGCTACATGTTTTAGATCAAGAATATTACCTATTTCATTATTGACATGCATTAAACTTACCAAAGTCTTTTGGGTAGTATCTGAAAGAAGACTTTCCAAATGGTTAAAATCTATGGCGCCGCAATGATCTAAATTAACATATTCAACAGTAATGTTATGGCTTGCTTGCAATTCTTGTATTGCGTATAACACTGCGTGGTGTTCTATTTTACTTGAGATAATTCTTGTAACACTAAGGTTTTTAACACAGCCGTTAAGCACCAAATTATCTGCTTCTGTACCACCAGAGGTGAAAATAATCTCAGAGGTAGAAACATTTAATATTTGGGCTACTTCTTTTCTAGCAGTTTCAATTAAAGCCTTAGAAGACCTCCCAAAATCATGGGTAGAAGATGGGTTTCCAAACTCAGTTTGCAACACTTGGGTCATTGTATTAATTACCTCAGATCGAACCTGTGTTGTTGCAGCATTGTCAAAATATACCTTTTTCAATAGTAAAATATTAAAGGGTTATAAAGTAAACTTAAAACAAAAATACAGATATTTTATTAATGAATAACACCCCTATCCTAAAGAAATGCGTTACTTTGTATGGCTATTTAATCTTAGAGAAATAAAAATGAAAAAACTCGTACTATTAATTTTTATACCCTTATTATTTCAAGGCTGCAATGACGGTGATATTATTGTAACAAATTTTGATTTTGAGGATGCACAATTACAGCAATGTGGAGACACTTCTAATGTTGTTTTTTTTAAAATAAACCCTCAAGTAAATGAGAGTATTTCTCTACTTATTCCTACCAGCCAAGAGCTGTTTATAGAGACAGGAACACAAACATTTAATTTAAGCAGTACAGGGAGTATTGTAAATTATAGAGGTTTCGATGATAGTGTAACTTCTAGTTATTTTTGTAATCCAGTTCCTGCTACTTCTCCTGGAGTGGTTTTAGAATATATTGGCACTTCTGGAATCGCTAATCTTATATCTGAGACAACCCTAGATGATTTTGATGGTATAGATTTTGTAAATTCGGATGATTTGTCACAAGAAGGTTTTGGAGATTTTGACGGTGATGGTATCCCAAATTACCATGATTTTGATGATGATGGAGATAATGTATTAACCTCACAAGAAATTGGTGAAGACCCATTAAACCCTAGAGACACAGACCTTGATGGTATGCCAGATTATCTAGATCCTGATGACGATAACGATGGTGTACTCACCATAAATGAAGATATAGATCAAAACCTAAATCCTGCAGATGATATTGCAACCCCTGGCGGATTACCAAACTATCTTGATCCAGATATAACTACAAGCGTTGTTATTGAGGCTTATAAGGAGCATCTATACAACAGAACAAGTGATGGTACCATCATTATAGACAACCTAGTTTTGGTAAGTACACAGGAGCAAATTATTATTCAAACATATACTCTTGGTGTTATTGAGCAAATAAGAAATGAAACTATTATGCTAACTCCAGAGTTTTAAACCTTATAATTTACTTTGGTGGATATAAATTTCTGTAGCTCCTCTACCGTATTTTTGGAAGTTTGCATCTTCAAAGCTTACAGCATCGTATCTTTTTAAAAGATACTCTAATTCTTGCCTTAATACACCAGCGCCAACACCATGAATAAAAACAACACGTTGTATCCCTTTTTTCATGGCAAAATGCAATTGTCTTTTTGCTGTATCTAGTTGTATCTCTAGCATGTCATAATTACTAAGACCTCTTTGAGAGGGAACCAATTGATGTATATGTAAATCTACCTCCATTGCGGGCTTTACCCGTTGTTTTGGTTTTTGTCCTTTCGTATTTTTATGAGTAACTGCTTCTTTGTTTTTTAATACCTCAGAAATATTAGCCACAGAGAATTCTTGAGATGAGATTGGGTTTTCTAAAACGAGTAGTTCTTGCCTTTCATAGGCTATTTGGAAACCGTCCAGGGTTTTAACAACAACGGTATTATTTTCAATAGAAACAATAGTCCCTTCAACGTTATCATCAAGAACCTGTACCGTATCCCCTTTTTTCATTGTNTTAGTATTATGATGTTAAAAGTACAATTTTCATACTATAGATACTCATACATCACATGAATTTATATCTGTAAAATTAAATGTATTGTTTAAAAGGTGTAATAACAAAAAGAGCTGCTATTATGATAGCAGCTCTTTTTGTGAATGTATTGGCCTTAGAGTTACACCTCAAATTCTTTTAGTGTTGTTGTAATAATAGAAATACACTCGTGCA
>JGI26115J46592_1000230_pt1 | contig 12275 bp, 19 predicted proteins | sample AOAMet1_07_M0_10_2_FD_46592 | JGI IMG/M metagenome (IMG submission 46592)
TTCAATTTTAAATCAAACTTTTATTGAAGACTGTGAAACTTGTTGTAACCCTTTGGAATTCAAAATTCAGATTCAAGATAATATTCTTTTATCTTTTGATGTTAATTCAATAGAACAATAAATGATTTGTATAAAAACTAATATTCCTAAAGACATATGTGAAATTGATGATGAACTAAAAGCAATTTATCATAGTACTGATACAATTTGTATTTGGGTTTTCAAAAGCAGAATAGATAGAAACAAATTTATGGATGAAACTACAGGAATGTTGAAAAAGGATAGAGAAAATCATTATATCTTAAATTATAAAACAAAATGAAAAAACTACTTTATTTAATACTACTAATACCAATATTTGTTAGTGCACAAACCTTAAAATCGTTCGAATCTAGTGACGGAACTGAAATATATTATGAAGAATTTGGTCAAGGTAAAACATTAATTCTTTTATCGGGAGGCCCAGGTTTAAATCCAGATTATTTAAAAGAACTTTCTACTACTTTATCAAAAAAATATAAATGTATAACTCTACACCAAAGGGGAACAGGAAAATCAATTCTTGAGGAAGTCAATTCACAAACCGTAAACGTTGACAGGTACATTGAAGATTTAAATGGACTGTATGAAGAATTAGGTAATCAAAAATTAATTTTAGTTGGTCACTCTTGGGGAGGAATGTTAAGTTTTTCATACGCTGCAAACGAACCAGAAAAAATTGAAAAAATTATATTATTGAATACTGGTGGAGTAACGGATAAGTTCTATTCTTGGTTTGGCAGCAACATTAATATGAGGCTGTTCCCTGAAGATTTAGAGCTTTACCAATCTCAGATTGATAATAAAAGATCTACTTTAGTTGCTATTTGGCCTGGTTACTTTTTTGACAGAGAAATGGCATTAAAATCTAGACCTGCATTAGATTATAAATTTAATAATCAAGCTGGAATTAATTCTTTAGCTTCTGGAGATTGGAGAAAAAGAAGTGAGGAAAGAGTTGAAAAATTAAAAAACTATACNGGACCAATCGATCTAATTACAGGAAGACAAGATCCGGTAGGCGAATCTGTTGTTTATGAAGCAAAAACGGTNTTNCCTCAGCTCAACTACACTTTTATTGAGAGGTGTGGCCATTTTCCATGGCTTGAAAGAGAAGACAGATCAAAAATATTTTACGATCTTTTTGACAAAAGTCTAGATTTGAATTAAATACTATTTGATAAATTTTGAACCCAAAATTGCTAGTAATCCAATAATAAGTATCACTAAATAATTTTCTAATAAAAAATCGAACATTCCTAAAACAAGACCAATTAAAAGCAATGTGATTCCTATATTTTTTAAATAGAATTTCATAATTATTGCTGTGTTTTAAACAAAAATACTGTATGCATAAGTGTGGTTGCTAACTTGTTTTCAGAATTATAAATCTCCCCTTTTACTGTTGCCATATTTTTTCCAATTTTAATCGTTTCGGCAACTACTATAACTTTTCCTTGAAAAAGAGGTCTATGATGAAGACTGTTAAGATTTGTAGAATTTGGATAGCTTTTACCTCCAGAATCTATACAAGCAAAATACTTGTAGCGTCGTCTAACATTGAAGTCATTTGTCCTCCTTGAACATTTTTATTAGGGTTTAATGTTGATGGGCCAAATTCTGCTTCTAATTTTAAGTAACCCTTTTTATATTCAAGAAATTTAAAATTAAAGAGTTTTCCTGTTCCCTCATTATTTTTCCAAAATTCTAGTAGCTTTTCAAATTCTTTTTCCATTAAATATTTGTTTCAAAAACATAAAAATAACTTTTTTAGATGTTATATTTACTTGTGTATGAAAAAAATACAAAGTTTTGATAGCGGGCAATGGAAAGCTTTCTTTAGGTGTTCAAATGATTTGTGTAGAGCTTGGTTCCCTTACAAAGTAATAGAAACTTTTTATGATGAAACTTTAATCGAAGGGACTGAAAACAAAACAAAATGGCAAAAAGTATTTCATGCTGAAAAATACTCTGGAACAGTAAAGCGAAAGCGATGTAAAAAATGTCGTAATGAAATATTAGTAAGGCAAGTAAATAATAATAGTGGAGGTGGATTTTCTGCGGGGGGGTAAATTTAAATAAATGAATTATGAAAAAAATATTTGAAAACTTAATGGAAAACAAAAACTTTAAACTGATTTTGATTTTTGGAGTTGTAAAAAAGATTATACTTATTCTATTATTAACTTTTCCGTTCTACTCTAATGGACAATCAAACCCGTACTCTGATAAATTTGCGCACACTTATTCAATAGTTGCAAAGGATGCCAATACAGGAGAAATGGCGGTAGGAGTACAAAGTCATTGGTTTTCAGTTGGAACACTTGTTAGTTGGGGTAAATCTGGTGTTGGTGTTGTAGCTACTCAATCGTTTGTTAATCCAAGTTATGGCCCCAATGGAATCGAACTTATGGAAAATGGCGTATCTGCTGAAGAAGTACTAAAAAAATTAACTGACCAAGACGAAGGAAAAGATTTTAGACAAGCTGCAATGCTTGACGTTAATGGATCGGTAAGCGCATTTACTGGTGAAAAATGTATTGAAAGCGCAGGACATTTTGTTGGAGAAAATTTTTCCGTTCAAGCCAATATGATGTTAAATGATAAAGTTATTCCTGCAATGAAAAAAGCATTTCAAGATAATTCCAGCTTACCCTTAGCAGAAAGAATTATTAAAGTATTTGAAGCTGCTGAAAGTGTTGGAGGAGATATTAGAGGGAAGCAATCTGCAGCACTAATAGTTGTAGGGGCTGAAAAAACTTCTAATGTTTGGGAGGATAAAAAAATCGATCTTAGAGTAGACGACAACAGCAATCCAATAAAAGAAATTAAAAGACTTTTAAAAGTTCACAGAGCCTACGAGCACATGAACAGAGGAGATCTTGCTATTGAAGAAAACGATATGGACAAGGCTTTAAGCGAGTATGGAAAAGCTCAAGTTTTATTTCCTGAAAATCATGAAATGAGTTTTTGGAAAGCAATAGCGCTTTTAAACAATGGTAAAAAAGATGCAGCTAAACCAATTTTAAAAAGAGTTTTTAAAGAAAATTCCAATTGGAAAAAGTTAATTTATAGATTACCGAAATCAGGGCTTATTTTAATGAAAACCAAAGAACTAGATTCTTATTTAAATAATTTATAAGTTCAAAACATTCGTTTAAGTATTTTTTATTAATTTTAGTTTTCTAACTAAAAATTATTATTAATGAAAAAATTATTATCACTCTTTTTTGTAGCAGCATTATTTGTAAGCTGTAATACAAATCCAAAGTACGAAGCAAATTTAGCTACGGCTCAAAAATTATTTGAATTACATGGCGAAGAAGACTTAGAAGGTCAATTAGCATTACTTAGTAAAGACATGGAGCTTATCACTCCTATGTATGACTCTGAGCCAGGAAATTACGATACTTACGCTGCCATGATGAAAGGATATCATGACGGTTATGAAGACATTCTATACACTGCTAATGTGTGGCTTCCTGGATCAAGTCCAGAGGGTAAATTAGACGGAAGTGTTAGAACTTATGGCACTTGGACTGGAAAAAACTCAATTACAGGAAAAGAAGTTAATTTAAAAGGATACTGGTATTTTAATTTTGATGATGAAGGAAAGGTAATCACACAAGGTGATTTTTTTGATATTGGCGGGATGATGCAGGCCGTTGGAACAAAAACTCCTGTACTTGTAAAGCTTAAAGTTAAGCCAGGTAAAAAACAAGCTATGATTGATTTACTTAATACTCCAGATGGATTACAAACAACTAGAGATTATGACGGTTGTATGTCTTTAGAAGCATTTTTTAACGATGATACTAACACCTATTATGTTTACGGAAATTGGGCATCATATGATCACTATCAAAAATATCTTGATTGGAGATTTAATGCAGATGAAAGTAAATTGGCCCAACAAGTAGTTGCGCTTTGTGTTGGTGGTGAAAAAGGGTTAACTCCTTTATTCCCTAATTCTGACTACGCTTCATTCTAAATTATATTTTAAACCAAAAAAAAGGGGATATTAAAGTTAGTATCCCCTTTTTTTATTATTAAATATTGTATATCAATATCTTGCTAATACTTCTACTATAAAATCTTGAACATGTTCAACCTCTCCTCTATTTATAAAATAATCGTTCATTGCTTTTGAGTAATTTTCTTCAAGATCCTGATGCATACTTAAATGTCCATTTAAACCTGTACCACCAATAACTACCCAATGTGAAGCGCCATTTGGTCTATTAATATCATATGTGCCAAAACCTACAACTCTGTTTTCAAAAACATCAGAAGCAGATTTAACTATTTTATCGTGTGCTTTTTTAAAAGCTACAGGATCTTTTGGTGAGATATCCCAAATGTGCCCCCATGGGAATTCTTTAACATCTCCTTCTTGCCAGCTCATAATTCTACCAGCTTTAGCTGTCCCCCAGCTTTCAACATGATTACTAAACTGTGCCCAAAAAGCATCATTTTCAAATTCTTTCATATCACCCTCAACTCTTCCTCCATTGTTTAACTCCCAAATCCAAACAAGNCTGTGAGTCCTTCCGTCNTGACGGCCATGTCTTAATCGCTCNAGAAGAATACCGCCAGATTTAAATTTTGCATCAGCATAAAATTCATTAAAAAGTTCAACCAAATCGTCTTGTGAATTAGGTTCTGCAGTAATGTTTATTGTATTAAATGCCATCTGTTGAGCAGAAATACTAAAAGTAATAAATGTAAATAGTGTAAATAATAATTTTTTCATTGTAATTTTATTTTTAATTAATTACCATAAATATAATAAAACATTCTTTAAAGTATGTTAAGAGCCGTAATCTTTGATATGGATGGCGTTATTGTAAATAGCGAGCCTTTACACCATTTAGCTTATAAAAAAATGTTTAAAGAATTTCAATTAGATGTTTCAAATAGCCTATACGAATCTTTTACTGGTCAATCAACACATTCCATTTGTAAACAATTGTGCAAAATATTCAAATTAAATACTGATCCGAGTGCATTAGTTATTTCCAAACGAAAACACTTTAAAAATATTTTTGATAATGACATTTCATTTAAAATGATTGATGGAGCATTAGAGTTAATTCAAGATTATTTCGATAATAACATAATTCTAGTTTTAGCTTCTTCAGCATCAATGACAAATATTGACAGAATTTTTCAAAAATTTGATTTGAATAAATACTTTAAATCAAAAATAAGTGGTGCTGATCTTAAAGAATCAAAACCAAACCCTGAAATATTTTTAAAAGCAGCTAAACTTACAGGATACAATAAGGAAGAGTGTATTGTTATTGAAGATTCTACAAACGGAATCAAAGCAGCTAAATCCGCAGGAATATATTGTGTAGGTTACAACAGTTTTAATTCAAAAAATCAAAATTACGATAACGCCAATATTGTCATTAGCGATTTAAATGAAATTAAGTTTAATAAAATTTCCAAAAGATTATAGTTAACTTAGAAAAAAAAAGTGCACAAAGAATCACACATGATGAGCTACGGCTACACCCCTGAGTGGAGTGAAGGCTCAGTAAAGCCACCTATTTTTCAAACTTCAACTTTCGTATTCAAAACAGCAGAAGAAGGAAAGCGTTTTTTCGAAGTTGCTTATGGAAAATCTGAACTAAACGCAAAAGAAGAAATAGGTCTAATTTATTCCAGACTTAACAATCCCAATATGCAAATTCTTGAAGAAAGACTTGCAATACTTGAAGGAAGCGAATCTTCAGCAGCATTTGAAAGCGGAATGAGTGCTATATCAACTACAATGCTTACCTATCTAAAACCTGGAGATGTTTTAATTTATGGTAATCCGGTTTATGGAGGAACTCACCATTTTATAACACATTTTTTAAAGGATTTGGGAGTTAAAGTTTTACCATTTTCTTCTACTACAAAAAACGAAAAAATACTAAAACANCTTAAATCTGAGGAGTTTTCTGGGCCAGTTAAAATGATTTACTTTGAATCTCCTGCCAATCCAACAAACTCATTATTTGATCTAGAAAGTCTACACAGGCTTAAATCAATTATTTCCTCCGAGCCTGGTAATAATGATGTTGTGCTGGTAATGGACAATACTTACTTAGGTCCTTTATGGCAAAAGCCTTTAGATTTTGGTGTGGATATTGTCTGCTATTCTGCGACAAAGTTTTTAAATGGACATAGTGATGTAATTGCAGGATGTGTTATGGGAAAAGAACAAGCTATTACACCAATCAAAACACTTAGAACTTTTTTAGGGAGTATGATAGCTCCTTATACTGCTTGGCTTTTAACTAGAAGTCTAGAAACTTTACATTTAAGAATGTCTAAACAAGGTGAAAATGCAGAAAAAGTAGTTGTGTTTTTATTAAACCACGAAACTGTAAAAACTGTTTCATTCCCTGGTATTGAATCTATGGGCGAAACACAAAATGAAATTTTCAAAAAACAGTGCAATGGAGCTGGAGCTATGATAAGTTTTGAAGTCTTTGGAGGTGAAAAAGAAGCGTTCAATGTTTTAAACAAACTAAAGCTTATAAAACTAGCTGTTAGTCTTGGTAGTAACGAAAGTTTAGCTCAACATCCTCACTCAATGACTCATGCAGATGTCCCTGACGATATAAAAGAACAAATAGGAATTAATAAAGGTCTAATTAGGCTGAGTGTAGGTATTGAAAATGCCAATGATATTATTGACGATTTAAAACAAGCGTTAAAAGATATTTAGTATTTTTACAAAAAAATTTTATGAAAAATAAATTTGATTTTCTAATCTCAAATAACGTATATGGCGTAATGACTGTTGCCATAATTGTACTTGTAATAACCGCTGTTGCAGTAGCTTATTACACTTATTACTAAAAATGTATTCAATAGATTTTGATAACACTATAATCAAAAGTCTAGAACTAGTAGATACTAATCTCCTTTTTCCTCACGAGAAAACAATTAAAAAAAATTCGTCAACACTAACCAATTTTTTAAAATCATTTGAGGATTATATTATAATNTCTTCTATTTTATGNTGCTCTAAAACAATGGTTATAATTGATGGTCATCACAGGTATTTTACCCTTAAAAAGCTTGGCTTTAAAAAAATTCCTGTAACTAAAATTGATTACTTTTCTAAAAGTATTGTCACAAATAAAACAGAAAAATACTCTAAACAAGAAATTATTGATAATGCCATCAGTGGTAAATTAATGGAGCCTAAAAGTACTAGTCATAAAATTTATTGTAATAAGTCAAAAAGATGGCAGCCTATAATGCTATTATCAAGTTTATTTAAAATTGATGTTAAATCTTCTCAGGAAAATCTGTAATTATACCGTCAACCTTTAGGCTTTTAACTTTAATTATATCTAATTTATTATTTACTGTCCAAGTATATATTTTAAGCCCTGAACTAAATATTTTTTTAACATTTTTCTGATTTAATGTCTTATAATTAGGATTAATTGCAATCGCATTTAAAGTTAAAGCAGGAGAGATAGCTTTCAAAGGATCTTCTTCAGTAATAAGTGCTATTTTTACATCACTGTCTAAGTTTCTTAATTTAGATAATTCATCCCAATTAAAGCTTGAAAACAATATATTTGACAGATTGATTTTCCCTAATTTAACATATTTATTTACTATCTCTAAAGATCCTTTTGAAGTATTAGACCCTTTTAATTCGATGTTTAAAAACACTTCTTTGTCAATCGATTTAAAAACTTCTTCAAGGGTTGGAATTGAATGTTTAGATCCTAAAATATTTAACTCTTTTAGTTCCGAAAGAGATTTTTCTTCAATATAACCTGTTCCATTGGTTAAATTTTCTAATGTCTTATCATGAAACAAAACTATCTCTCCAGTAAAACAGCGAAAAACATCAATCTCAATCCCGTCAGCACCTAACTCAATAGCCTTTTTAATTGAAGCAATAGTGTTCTCGGCTACATGACCTTTTGCGCCACGATGACCAATATTTAAAATTGAATTTTGTGCATTTAAGTTGACAAAAAATAAAAGAAGAAAAATTACTTTTTTCATAAAATTTAATATAAAATTGATAACACAATTTAGTTATATTTAATTAATGGATTTAACGCTGAAAAATTTAGTTGAGGCAGAAAAGGCTCAACAATTATTTAACGAAATAGAAAATAAAAATATTCTTATTGCTGGAAATTCTGAAAACAAAATAAATGAATTGATTTTCGAGTTAGCATTTAACATGTTTGGAATAAAAAAATACTGGCATAAAAGAATAGTAAGGTGTGGGGAAAACACTTTATATCCTTATAATGAAAATCCAGAAAATTTGATTTTAAAAAAAGATGACATATTATTTCTAGATTTTGGTCCTATATTCGAAGAATGGGAAGCGGATTTTGGAAGAACTTATGTTGTTGGAAACAACCCTTTGAAAAAAAAATTAAAGAATGATATTGAAAAGGCTTGGTATGAGGGCAAAAAACATTTTAACTCAAAGACAAAAATAACTGGGGCACAATTATATAGCTACTGTAATGGGTTAGCTAAAAAATACGGATGGGAGTTTGGCGGAGAAATTGCAGGTCACATAATAGGACAATATCCTCACGAAAAACTTGAAAAAGAAGACAAAACTAATTACATTCACCCCGAAAATCATTCTAATATGTTTGATTTGAATAAAAAAGGTGAGAAAAAAAATTGGATTTTAGAAATCCACTTTGTTGATAAAGAAAAAAAAATCGGAGGGTTTTTTGAACAATTATTGGCATAATATTTGAAATTAATATTTAAAATTTAAAACTATGGGAAGTAAATTTTTTGGAAATAGAATGGAAAAANAAGCTCCAAATAAAAAAGGAGTTAAACAAAACTTTAAAAACAAATCTAGTAANGCCAAATCCGGTGGTGTTAGAAAAACTGGAAGAGGCAGTTAGTCCTAAAACCTATCAAACTATTTAAATTTAAATAAAACATGAAAATTTTTAATACACTTATTTTACTATTTAGTCTAGTATGTTTTTCTTTAACAGCACAAACTGATAAAAAAGCAACTGTGATAATTGATACTGAAAGCAGTTCCTTAAAATGGATTGGAGAAAAAATTACTGGAAGCCAGCATTATGGTTCTTTAACTTTTGAAAAAGGCGAATTAATTTTTTGCGATCAAGACAATCAAGGTAACCCAAGCCTATGCAGTGGTTATTTTATAGTAGATATGAATTCATTAAATGTAGAAGATTTATCCGGTAGCAGTAAAGACAGATTAGAGGGCCATTTAAAATCTGATGATTTTTTCTCTGTTAAAACACACAAAAAATCTAAACTTACAATATTGTCTTCGAAAAAAACTGAAAAAGGTTATTTAGTCGACGGCACATTAACAATAAAAGACATCACTCATCCTATCCAATTTGAGTTAGAAAGTGAAGCAGGTGGATTTGTTTCAAATTTAGTTTTTGATAGAAGTAAATATGATGTTCAATACGGTTCAGGCAGCTTTTTTGAAAACTTGGGTGATAAATTGATTCTTGACGATATAGCACTCACTGTAAATCTTTATATTAAGCAAATGGATGTTACTGACTAATATTCTAATTTAATAGACAAATAAACTAATATTATAGATTAATTAACTATTTTCGCTTTTTTTATGAAAATAAGAGAGTTAGAAAATGCTGATTTTAGACAAGTTATAGAAATTTGGAAAAAGTCGTTCAACAACAACTTTGACAAAGAAATCAACTCAACCTATCTTACCGACCCCTCTTCTATTACTTTAGTTTCAGTTGATAGTAATACTGTTACTGGAGTTGCTTCATTACATATAATAAAAAAACTTACAAGAACACTTGGTCTTATTGAAGATGTAGCTGTTAATGAAAATTATAGGGGAAAAGGTATTGGTAAAAAACTTGTTGAAAAATTAATTGGGATTGCATCTGAAAAAAGTTGTGACAAAACTGTTCTTAACTCCTCTGAAAAAAACTCAGAATTTTATGAAAAAATTGGTTTTGAAAAAAATGAGATTCAAATGATAATTAGAAACTAATGTGCGGAATAGTCGGATATATTGGTGAAAAACCTGTTTACGATATTTTAATTAACGGGTTAAAAAAATTAGAGTACAGAGGTTACGATTCGTCCGGAGTAATGATTTACAATAACGAATTACTAGTTAAAAAAAGCAAAGGTAAAGTGTCTGCTCTTGAAAATCTTTTCAGTAATGAAAAAGACAAAAAGGGAAGAATTGGAATTGGCCACACCAGGTGGGCAACGCACGGACCACCAAACCAAGTCAATTCACATCCTCACATTTCAAATTCAGGTGAAATCTCCCTAGTTCATAATGGAATTATTGAAAACTATGATTCCATAAAAAAAATTCTTTTAAAAAAAGGATATACATTTAGTTCTGACACTGATTCAGAGGTGCTAGTTAATTTGATTGAGGATATTAAAAAGTCCAAAAAAGTTAAACTAGGAAAAGCTGTTTACTATGCATTAAAACAAGTTGTTGGAGCATATGCTATTGTTGCTTTTGACTCAACAAATCCAAAAGAACTTGTCGGAGCGAGACTAGGCAGTCCGTTAGCTATTGGAGTTGGAGAATCTGAATATTATTTTGGTTCTGATGCGACCCCGTTTCTAGAGTTTACTAAAAGATGTGTCTACTTAAATGATAATGAGATGGCTATTGTAAACTTAAAAAAGGGGCTAACTTTACGAGAAATCAAAAAAGACTCAATAATTGATCCATATATTCAAGAGTTAAAACAAGAAATAGAAGATGTAGAAAAGGGTGGTTATGATCATTTTATGTTAAAAGAGATTTTTGAACAACCTCAATCAATTACGGATACTTTTAGAGGAAGGTTAATATCCCCTGAAGAAAAAATTTCTATCTCTTCACTAAAAAGACACTATAAAGATTTTACTTCTGCTAACAGAATTATTTTTATTTCATGTGGAACATCATGGCATTCAAGTCTACTAGGAGAATACTTTTTTGAGGAATTACTAAGAATTCCTGTTGAAGTTGAATATGCTTCTGAATTTAGATATAGAAATCCTGTTATTAATAAAGGAGATATAGTTATCCCAATATCGCAATCTGGAGAAACCGCTGATACACTTGCTGCTATAAAAATGGCCAAAGAAAAGGGTGCTTTTTTATATGGGATTTGTAATGTAGTTGGATCTTCAATTGCAAGAGAAACCCATACTGGCATATACACACATGCAGGTTCTGAAATAGGAGTAGCCTCTACAAAAGCATTTAGTTGTCAAATAAGTTTACTATTACTTATGGGGCTTGCTTTAGGTGAAAAACTTGGTACAATTGAAAACAATCGTTATCAAAGGATTCTTNATGAGCTTTATGAATTGCCAAAAACCATTGAAAAGGTTTTAAAATCTAATTCATTAATTGAGGGTATTTCTGAAAATTATTTAGAAGCTGCAAACTTTTTATATTTAGGAAGAGGATACCATTTCCCAATTGCTTTAGAGGGAGCTTTAAAACTTAAGGAAATATCTTACATTCATGCGGAAGGTTATCCTGCTGCAGAAATGAAGCATGGTCCAATTGCACTTATCGATGAAAACATGCCTGTAGTTGTGATTGCGACTAAAAAGGGAAATTATCATAAGGTTGTCAGCAACATAATGGAAATTAAAGCTCGTGGGGGACAAATTATAGCAGTTGTTTCTGAGGGCGATAAAGAGATTGAACAATTAGCTGATCACATTATTGAAATACCAAATTGTGACGAACTTATTGCTCCTATTTTAGCTAATATTCCTCTGCAGCTTCTATCATACCACATCGCTAATAAAAAGGGTTGTGATATTGATCAACCAAGAAATTTAGCCAAATCCGTTACGGTAGAGTAAATGTTTTTAAGAATTGTTATTTTTAAAAAGTGAAACCTTACAGTTTTTTTAAACTTTGGATTTTAGGATTTGTTGGTTTATTAATCTTTGACTTATTTATTGAAGGAGTAGTTTTTGAATGGCTTAAGTTAAATGGGACAACAAAGAACGACTGGTTTTTTAAAGTTTGGTGGGTAGCAGTTGTAATATGGTTTTTATATGGTCTAAACAATCTATTAAAAAACCTAAAATAGAGATTCTCCATTTTCATCAGTTGTCAATACATCAGACATGTAATTCGTGAAAGGCTTAACCTTTTTTAAAGCATCCTCTAGTCTATTAACAAAATTAGGTTCACAAATCTCTTTATTGGAGAAATTTATCGT
>JGI26115J46592_1000232_pt1 | contig 12246 bp, 10 predicted proteins | sample AOAMet1_07_M0_10_2_FD_46592 | JGI IMG/M metagenome (IMG submission 46592)
GGATCCGCGTCGATTTGGGCCCTATGCCACTCGTGGATATTTGAAAGAAAAGAATGAAGAGGCATACGCAAATGTTTTCACTACGCACTATCCTGATGAAGAGAGGAGTGCGGCGAGACCTCTCAAAACTGCACCATGCTATGATCGAATGAAAGACTTGGGTGCGGTTTTTGGATCTGTTTATGGTTGGGAGCGTCCAAACTGGTTTATGCCAAGTTTAGATTATTCACTCACTGCTGAAGATTTAAATCAGGCAGATCCTTCCAAGGTTATTCTTAACAAAAACCACTCTAAAGCACTAGATGATGGACGCATTGTTGAAAAGAATTCATTTCGCCGCTCCAACTACTTTGAACATGTTGGAAATGAGTGTAAGCATGTCAATGAGAACGTAGGTCTTCTTGATATGTCAGCCTTTGCGAAGTGTATTGTTAAGGGGCCTGGTGCAGAGGAATGGTTGGAATATATCTTTGCTAATAAGATGCCTCAAACTATCGGCAGGATTAGTCTGGTTCATATGCTATCTTTGAATGGCGGAGTCAGATCAGAATTTACAGTTTATAAAACTGGACCTCAAAGCTATTATTTAGTTTCCGCTGGTGCGTTTGAAACACATGACCATGATTATTTATTCAAACTTGCTCCTAAAGATGGAACTGTCAGCATTCAAAGAGTTACAACACAAACAGGTGTTCTTGTATTGGCTGGACCAAGGTCTCGAGATGTTCTTCAAAAGCTTACGGATACAGATCTATCAAATGAAAACTTCAAGTGGCTAACTGGGAGAAAAATCAATGTTGGATATGCATCTGCTGAAGCACTTCGTGTTAACTTTGTTGGCGAATTAGGTTGGGAGCTGCATCACCCAATTGAGATGCAAAATTATATCTTCGATCAAGTCATGGAAGCTGGTGCTGAATTTGATATCAAACCTTTTGGTATTCGTGCAATGGATAGTATGCGTCTTGAAAAATCGTATCGTCTCATTCCTAGAGAAATGTCAATTGAATATTCTGCCTATGAATCTGGATTAGATCGTTTTGTTAGGCTGGATAAAGAAAATGATTTTATTGGTAAAAAAGCCTTGAAAGATTGGCAAGACCGAGGTGCTTCAAACGGTTTTGTAACTATGGAAGTGCAGGGTGTTGTTGATGCAGATGCTCGAGGCTCTGAGGCTATTTATAAGAATGGTGAAGTTGTGGGAAGAGCAACCTCAGGAGGTTTTGGTTGGCGCTGTGGTAAGTCGCTAGCGTTAGGCCTTGTCAAGAAAGATCTAACTTCAATTGGAACTGAACTTGAAATTGAAATACTAGGTGAGAAATATAAGTCAGTTGTTATAGAAGAGTCACCATTTGATCCTGCTAACGAAAGTTTGAGGTCCTAACTATGTCTCTCATTAAAACAAAATCTGAACTTCACGAACAAATGGTGACTTGGCGTCACTATATTCATAAACATCCAGAACTTAGTTTTAAAGAGGAGATGACTAGTGACTTTATAGCTTCTGTTTTAGAGTCTAATAATATTGAAATGCATCGCGGTCTTGCAGTCACAGGAATAGTTGCTACTGTTCATGGAACAAAAAAAGGCAAAGCTATTGGACTGCGTGCTGATATGGACGCTCTTCCTATTCAAGAGAGGAATGAGTTTAGTCATAAATCTATTCATGACGGAAAGATGCACGCTTGTGGGCATGATGGTCATTCGACAATGCTTCTCGGGGCTGCTGTTTATTTAAAACAGAATAATGATTTTTCTGGTACTGTTCATTTTATTTTTCAGCCTGCAGAGGAAGGTGGAGGTGGTGGCCGTGTTATGGTTGAAGAAGGTATATTTGAAAAATTTCCTTGTGAGGCAGTTTATGGGATGCATAATTGGCCAGGTATGGCGGAAGGTCAGTTTGCCGTTCATGATACTGCAGTAATGGCTGCAAATGAAACACTCAAAATTACAATTAAAGGCAAGGGTGGTCATGCCGCTATGCCAGACCAATGTGTTGATCCAATTGTTATAGGAGCTCAAATCATTACAGCGATTCAAAGTGTTGTTTCAAGAAATGTTGCACCACTAGATTCTGCAGTGGTGAGTGTTACTATGGTTGATGCAGGATTTGTATCTAACGTCATTCCGAATGAAATGAATTTAACAGGCTCACTGAGATACTTTAAGTCTGAGGTTGGGGATGATGTGAAGAAAAAAATTAAGACTATTGCTGAAGGAATTAGTCAGTCTATGGGGGCAACAGCATCATTCAGCTCAGTTCCAAATTACCCTGCAACTGTGAATACTCCAAAGCATGCTAAGCTCTGTGCTAGTGCTGCTGAAGTGGTTGTAGGTAGTGCAAATGTTTTAAGGAATGAGAAGCCTAGTATGGGCTCTGAAGATTTCTCATTCTTGCTTAATGCATCTGAAGGTGCATATATTTGGATTGGTAACGGACTTGTTCCAGAAGATGGTCCTGAAGGTGGCTGTATGCTTCATAATACTCAGTATGATTTCAATGACGAAATTCTTCCACTCGGAAGCAGCTACTGGGTAGAGTTAGTTAAAGGAATCCTAAAGTAATTTTTAAAGGTTTAGCTTATGTTTTCTAAGGCAATTGTTAGAACTCCTGGAAAAAGTTTAATTGATGGCCTCACTGATTCCAAACACCTAGGCTCTCCAGATTATCAAAAGGCTATCACTCAGCATAAGGCCTATATCAAGGCTCTTCAGTCATGTGGCCTTGAGGTTCATGTATTGGAATCTTGTGAGGATTATCCTGACTCGACTTTTGTAGAAGATGTAGCTCTCATAACCCCAAAATGTGCCATTTTTACCCGTCCAGGCGCCGAGTCCAGAAGAGGCGAGGTTGAACAAATTGAAACCGTTTTAAGGGATCAATTTGATAATGCTGAGCGTGTTGAGGCTCCTGGAACTATAGAGGCGGGTGATATCATGATGGTTGATAATCATTATTATATTGGATTATCAGATCGAACAAATATTCAAGGCGCTGAGCAAATTATTGGGATTCTTAATAAATATGGCTATACAGGATCTACTGTAAATCTCAAAGAAGTGCTCCATCTTAAGACTGGTCTTTCTTATCTCGAAAACAACCTATTGGTTATATGTGGTGAATTCAAAAATGACCCTATTTTTTCAAGATTTGATCACATTGATATACCTGAAGAAGAGAGTTATGCTGCAAATTGTATTTGGGTAAACGATAATGTTCTTATTCCAACTGGATACCCACTTGCGAAAGGGAAAATAATTAGCACTGGGTATAACGTTATAGAGGTTGACGTTTCTGAATACAAAAAACTTGACGGTGGTTTGAGCTGCCTATCACTCAGATATTAAAAAGTTTCTACACTAAAGCTAACTTTCTAGTGTTTAAAATGTCGCATTCCTGTAAATACCATAGCAATCCCATGCTCATTAGCTGCTGAGATTACTTCCTCATCGCGCATTGATCCTCCTGGATGAATAATTGCATTTATACCGACTTGAGCGGCTGCATCTATACCATCACGGAATGGGAAGAATGCATCTGACGCCATGACAGAACCTTTTACCTCTAAGTTTTCATCGGATGCTTTAATGCTGGCAATCTTCGCTGAATAAACTCTAGACATCTGACCTGCCCCAACACCTATGGTCATTTGATCTTTTGCGTAGACGATTGCATTTGACTTAACGTACTTTGCAACTTTCCATGCAAATAATAAATCCTTCATCTGAGATTCAGTCGGACTTAAAGAGGTTACGCAATTCATATCAGATGGATTTAATAAGGTTAGGTCTTTATCTTGAATGAGCAGGCCACCAGATATTTTTTTATAGTCAAAAGCTGGTTTTGTTTTTTCTAGATCACCACACTCAAGAACTCTAATATTTTCCTTTTTTAATAAAATAGATCTTGCACTATCAGCAATCTTTGGGGCAATGATGACCTCTACAAACTGTTGGTTGATAATGCACCCAGCAGTTTCTTTATCTAACTCACGGTTAAAAGCAATAATCCCTCCAAATGCAGAGGTAGGGTCTGTAAGGTAGGCGCTTTGATAAGCTTGGAAGATATTTTCTCTCGTTGCAACACCGCAAGGATTTGCGTGTTTAATAATGACACAGCTAGGTTCTTCAAAATCCCTGACACACTCTAAAGCAGCATCCGCATCGGCTAGATTATTAAATGAAAGAGGCTTACCTTGGATTTGTTGACTAGATGATACCGATGCCTCATTGAGATTTGATTCTTTATAAAAGGCAGCATTTTGATGAGGATTTTCACCATAGCGCATAGTTTGTGATTTGATCAATTGAAGATTTAATGTATTTGAAAAGCCATCATTCATTCTGCCAAGATAATTTGCAATAGCGCCATCATATTGTGCTGTATGTTCAAAGGTTTTGAGAGCTAATGACTTTCTCATTTCATGAGTTGTATCACCCCTATTAGTTATTTCATCGAGTACCAATTGATAATCAGAACTATCAACAATCACAGTGACTGAAATATGATTTTTAGCGCTTGATCGAAGCATAGCAGGGCCACCAATATCAATGTTCTCAATAGCATCTTCCTCAGTGCAGTTTGGATTTTGGATGGTTTTTTGAAATGGGTATAAATTGACAACCACTAGATCGATTGGTTTAATTTGATTCTGTGACATCACCTCTTCATCTTTTCCTCTTCTAGCTAAAATTCCACCATGAATCTTTGGGTTAAGAGTTTTGACGCGACCAGCCATCATTTCAGGATAGCCAGTATAGTCAGATACTTCAGTTACAGGAATGTTGTTATCCCTAAGGAGTTTTGCTGTTCCGCCTGTAGATAAAATTTCTATATTTAATAACGAGAGGCCTTTTGCAAATTCAGCTATTCCAGTTTTATCTGAAACGCTGATTAAGGCTCTTTTTATAGGCATTTTAGGATTAAGAGGTGTAGATGTTTTTAAGAATTAAATTATAAACTCTTAGAGGTTATAAAGGCTTGCTTTTTTCTTTAAGGTAGCACGGTTTATACCAAGTATTCTGGCTGCCTCACTTTGATTTTGATTGACTTTATCAAGAACATACTTAATAGTTGCTGACTCAGCTTGTTGCGTAACCATCTTAAAAACACCATTAGATGATTCACCGTTCAAGTCTGAGAAATACTTCTCAAGATTTTCTTTAATGCAATCCTGTAAACCCCTTTGTTTCATATTGAATACAAAAATTCATGAAATTTCGAATATTGTTCAGAGTGATCTGACACTCTGTTAATGCTTGGCCAAAAGGCTAGGCCTTTTTCTTGGTCAAGGTGCATAGAATACCAAAAAATATGCTTTCTGGATAGTTGTGTTCCCATTTTATGACCATAAAAATCATGAATTTGTGAAATATGACCCAAAATCAATGGAATTTTTTTCTCTAATGTTGGCTCTTCTCCTGTTTCACCAGATGTCAGAAATTGATTAACTTGATTAATCAACCAGGGGTTTCCTTGCGTGGCTCTTCCAAGCATCACTGCATCTGCACCAGTGAAGTCTAATATATCTTTAGCTCTTTTTGGCGAATCAATATCTCCATTTGCTACAACTGGAATTGATACTTGGCTTGCAATTTTTTTGACTGTATCAAATTCAGCATCACCATTGTATTTCTGTGATCTCGTTCTGCCATGTATTGCAAGCATCTTTATGCCATTATCTTCTGCAATTTTTGCAATTGTTGGTGCATTTTTATTTTCCTCATCCCAGCCTGTTCTCATTTTGAGAGTGACAGGAACTTCAACAGCATTTACTACAGCTTTTAAAATATCTTCTACCAATTCTTCATTTTGCATGAGAGCCGATCCAGCTGCTTTATTGCATACTTTTTTTGCTGGACATCCCATATTGATATCAATAATATCTGCTCCAAATTCTAATGCTTTAATTGCAGAATTTGCTAGTTCTTGTGCCTCTGATCCAGCAATTTGAATGCTGATAGGCAGTTGTTCCGAGCTAAAATCCAAGCGGTGTTTTGATTTATTTGAATTTAATAGATGATTTTGAATTACCACCATTTCAGATGTTGTAAGGCCAGCACCTTGATCCCTGCATATCATTCTAAAGGGTTTGTCACTTGTGCCTGCCATGGGTGCAAGCAGTACTTTCGAAGTTAGTTTATGTGAACCGATATTCATAAAGATATTAACTTAAAGCTTTTTTGTTTGCTTTTCCGCTTTCTTTTTAAGTCTCTTCTGCTTTAGTTTTGATAAATGGTCCACAAACAATATTCCATTTAAATGATCCATTTCATGCTGAATACAAACAGCAAGCATCTCACTTGCTTCAATCTCGAATGATTGGCCTAGTTCATTCAGGGCACTGACTTTAATTTCATTAGCTCTTTTAACACTCTCATAATAATTTGGTACTGAAAGGCAACCCTCTTCCCATTCAATTTCACCATTTTTTTCAATAATCTCAGGGTTAATAAGGCAGATTGGCTCATTACACTCTTCTGATACATCAACAACTATAAGGCGCTGATGAAAGTTAACTTGAGTTGCTGCAAGACCAATTCCTGGCGCATCATACATAGTTTCAAACATATCTTTAACTTGCTTTTTTATCTCACTGTTAACATTCTCAACTGGCTTTGCAACAGTTCTTAAGCGTTTGTCAGGGTATTTGAGAATTTCTAATATCATGACTTAATCATTACTGTGTTTTGAATTTTGCTCATTTTATTTGGATAATCTTGGTTATAGTGCAATCCTCTACTCTCTTTTCTAGACAGTGCAGATTCTACAATAATTTTAGAAGTTTGAGCTAAGTTTCTTAGTTCAATTAAATCCTCGGTTACAGTATAAATACGATAATACTCATCAACTTCTTTATTAATTTGCTGAATTTTTAGATATGCGGAGTTCAGTCGATTATTACTTCTAACGATGCCAACAAAGTTCCACATGATCAGTCTTATTTCATGCCATAAATGAGCAATAACTACTTTTTCTTTAGAGGGTGCAACTCTTGAGTCGTCCCATTTTTCAATTTTAGTTTGTGAATTTTCAAATTCACTACCGTTAATATGATTGGCACAGGATTTAGCAAACACTACGCACTCAAGTAAGGAGTTACTTGCCATTCTATTTGCACCATGCACTCCAGTATGTGCGACTTCACCAACGGCATAAAGATTGTTTATGCTGCTTTGTGCATCTATGTTTGTATTAATGCCACCACAAGTGTAATGTGCAGCAGGAACAACTGGGAGAGCTTCTTTAGATATATCAATACCAAGCTCTTTGCAGCGCTGAGTGATTGTTGGAAATCTAGATTTAATCCACTCTTTATCTTTAAATGAGAAGTCTAGATAGACACAATCATAGCCATTAACCTTCATCTCATTATCGATTGCTCTTGCAACGATATCACGAGGTGCTAGTTCAAGTCGATCGTCGTATTTATGCATAAACTCCTGACCATCAGGCAAAAGAAGTTTTGCACCCTCACCTCTAAGAGTCTCTGATATTAAAAAAGATTTGGCATGCGGATGAAAAAGACATGTAGGATGAAATTGGGTAAATTCCATGTTGGAAATCTCGCATCCTGCTCTGTAAGCCATCGCTATACCATCTCCAGTTGAAGTATCTGGGTTTGAAGTGTACAAATAAGATTTTGAGGCGCCACCAGTTGCAAGAATAGTTTTGTTTGAACTAAAGGTCACTACCTCCTTCGAGTTTTTATCAAACACATATGCGCCATAACAATTTTTATCTTTAACAACAAGGTCGACAGCAACATATTCTTCAAAAAGCTCTATGTTATTTTTTTGCCTTACCTTAGCAAGAAGGTTGACTTGGATTGACTGACCCGTTTTATCGGCAACATGGGCCACTCTTTTTGAGCTGTGACCACCCTCAGTTGTGAGATCATAGCTATTATTGATGTGAGAAAATTGAACACCAGTGCTTTCAAGATCTTTAATAGCCTGGGGGGCTTGCTCTACCATATACCTGATACTCTTTTCGTTCCCGAGGTTAAAGCCGGTGTTAACAGTGTCTTCAATATGTGAATCAAAATTATCTTCTGGATCTAGTACAGCTGAAATTCCACCTTGGGCATAATACGAAGAGCCTTCCAATATTTTATCTTTAGCAATCACCGCTATTGAGGTGCTACTTGAGAGCTGAACAGCACTCATTAATCCAGCAGCTCCAGAGCCTATTATGAGAACATCGAATTGATATTTTTTAGCCATAGTTTATTGTCACAAAAAGACACAAAATTAAAAAATATTAAAATATTTTTTATATATAATTTCCCGCAAGTTAAACACTACTATATTTAACTTATTTCTCCTTTTAATAGTAGACTAACCCCACACTCTTATTCGAGGTGGGGTTTTTTATTTTAAGGATTTTTTTAATTCATTTCTGGTTTAAAAAATATTAGCAATTTGGGTAATAAAGTAAGATTAACAAATACTGCACTGAGCATTGCAATTGCCATAAATATTCCAAAATATATGCTTGGGATAAAGTTTGATAATATTAAAACCAGAAATCCTATAGCAACCGTTGCTGCCGTATAAAACATAGAAACACCAATAGAGTTATGTGCTCTATACATCGAAGCTTCAAAATCAGCATCAACCAAAAGTTCTGATTTAAATCTACTAATATAGTGTATTGCATTGTCAATACCGATCCCAATAGCAATGGCTGCGATTGTGATTGTCATTATATCCAGGGGTATTCTTGCTAAGCCCATTAATCCAAGAATTATTAAAGACGGTATTATGTTTGGAATTACTGCTATTAGAGCAATAGAAATTGACCTAAATACAATTAAGAAAAGCATAAAAATGATTGTAAAAACGGTAAAGATAGTTTTAACTTGTGAAGAAAATAAACTTTGAAGAAGATTGTTATAGAGTGAAAACGTTCCAGTGAAATAAAACTCATCCTCACTGAAGTAAAAGCTTTCAACTAATTCTTTTTTGACATCAATGATTAATTGATTCCTATCTAAGTCGGTGGTTGTTTCCTTGATTCTAGCAACGATCCTGATTTGATCAGTTTCGTCTGAAATATGAGGCTTTAAAACTTGTGATTTTGCAAACTCAGGCATATTGTTTTTGCCAAGCATAAGTAAAAACCCATTAGGCGCTTTTCCATCATTTGATTCTTTGAGGACTTGCATAAAGGTGTCAATGGATAAAACTTTTCCGATACTGGGGATGCTGTCAAGATATTGATGAACATCATGGAAGTCCTCTCTTAAGCTTGAATCTGCCCAGTAAGCACTTGCCAAATCATTAAAAACAATTTCAAGTGGAATCGTACCTCCCAACTCTTTGTCAATGAAATTTAGCCCCTGATAGATTTCAGTATCTTTTTTAAAGTAATTGATGAAGCTATTTTCTACAGAGAGTTTACTTAGGCCAAAAATTGCAATAGCACTGACTAGTGCGATTCCTAAAATTATATTTTTGCCACCTTTGTCTGTAGCAATGGCTAACTTTTGAAGTACATAAAATTTTTCAGTTTTGTGGGATGTTTGAGAAGTTGGAAAGAGGGTCATGACTAATGCAAAGCCGACAAATGATAATACAAAAGCAACCGTTACGCCAATACTCATCATTAAGCCAAAATCTATTACAGGCTGAACATTGCTTGCGGTGAGTGAAGCAAATGCAGCTATCGTTGTGACTACAGTATAGAGGCATGGCCTCAACATTTCATTTAGAGTTCTTCGAGTGATTTCATCATTACTCATTCCTGTCTGTTGATTTAAGATTTCTCTATACCGAACAACTAAATGAATGATAACTGAAAGAGTCATGACCAAAAGAAGTGAAAAGAAATTAGCAGAAATCACTGTCACCTTCCAGCCTATAGCGCTAATCAATCCAGTCATAAATAAAGCACCAATGATACTTATCGCAATTGGCATTAATACCCATCTCACTTTATGAAAAAAGAGTGAAAGCATTAATGACATAGCTAGGACTACTGCAAGACTAAATATAATTAAATCACTTTTATGAAATCAATGACATCATTTCTAATCATTGGGACCCCACCCAAGTATAGTTTTGCGTTATTTTGATATTGACCCATTGTGGTGCGAATCTCTCCTATTAATTGCTTTAATGAATCGTCATTCATTATTTCACGTGGATCCTCAGTTGCTAGAGGGATTAATAAGGCTGTGGTTTTTAAATCAGCACTGACAATATTATTAGCGTAAAGGGGGCTGGTTTTAAACTCTTTAGCAACTAAGTTTTGGTCTGCTTTTCCGTTATCAATAGTGTAAACATCACTTGCTAGTTCAACTAATGAGAGTGGCGGTGATTGAAAAAGTGAAACATCTAAAATTGATATGACTGAACTGATTCCATTTATAGCTAATAAGTCACCCCTTAGTGAGCTCAGGTAAGTCAGTTGTTCTTTTGAAAGAACTGTTCCTTTTTTAGCTGTATAGCTGATGACTAAAGACTCATCTGAGCCAAAGGTCTCTTGAGTATCAAAGTAAAGTTCTAGATTATTATCTCCATCTAAAGATAATGATTCTGATGAAGCATCAAGGGAAAAGTGTTGTATCTGAAAAAATGATGAACCAATGAGCACTAAAAATGCCAATAATGACAAGATAGGCTTCTTAGTGAAAAAATTTAAAATTGAATTAAGCATGCCTGCCTATTCCAAATCAAAAAGAGAATTTTTTAGGTGGTTCATGACCTTTCATGAATTCTAGATGAGTCTCAAAAAGAGATTTAGAGTTCCAAATAAGTTCAGTTTCTCTTGAAATAAGAGTGGCGTGCATTTGATTTTTAGAGCCTAAGACAACAAATAATTTTCCACCCACTTTTAACAGTTTTTTTAAATCATCTTCAATATTGGGAAGAGCAGATCCAATGATAATTGTGTCAAACTGTCCCTCTTTAAAGTTTGAACTATTAAAGGTATCATTAATTAGGTTAGTATTGATTATCTTGAGTTTATCTATATTTTCTTTTGCTTTGACATGTAAGTCATGTTCTATTTCTATGCTTGTCACAGAGTTTGATAGTTTTGCTAGAACCGATGTTAAGTAGCCACTTCCAGTCCCAACCTCTAAAATGTCTTCATTGCCTTGAAGGTTTAGACTATCTAAAATTCTTCCTTCTATTTTTGGAGAGAACATCTTATCTGACTCATTAAGAGGTATTTCAATATCTGCAAATACGAGTTTTTGATATTCCTCTGGCACAAAGTTCTCCCGTGGAGTATCTGAAAGCGCTTGATTTGCTCTCACATTTAGCCCACCCCAAGGTCTTATTTGTTGCTCAATTACATTTTTTCTTGCTTCTTTAATATCCATAATTAACCTACTTTCTTTTCCTTGGCGGCATTAAGTCAGTAATTGTTCCTTCAGCCATTTCTGCTGCAAACGCAGTCGTTTCTGATAATGTTGGGTGAGCATGAATCGTTAACGCAATATCACTCATATCGCAGCCCATTTCAATTGCTAGACTCGCCTCAGCAATTAAGTCACCTGCATTTGATCCACATATTCCCATGCCGAGAATCTTACCTGATTTAGAATCAAAAAGGCTTTTTGATACTCCTTCAGTTCTTCCAATGCTCAGACTTCTTCCTGAAGCAGCCCATGGGAAAACTCCTTTTTCAAATTCTATTCCAGCTTCTTTGAGCTCCTTTTCAGTTTTGCCAGTCCATGCAACTTCTGGGTCTGTATAGGCAACAGAAGGAATAGTCAGTGCATCAAAACCAGACTTTTCACCACAGATAACTTCAGCAGCAACTTTAGCTTCATGAACTGCCTTATGGGCAAGCATTGGTTGGCCGACAACATCTCCAATTGCGTAGATGTTGTCAACATTAGTTTTCATTTGTTTGTTTGTTCCAATGAAGCCATTGTCATTAATATTGACTCCAGCTTTCTCAGCGTCAATTAACATTCCATTTGGTGTTCTTCCAACGGCAACTAAAACCTTATCAAAAGTATCTGACTCAGGTGCATCTTTACCTTCAAATAGGACTTTAATGCCTTTCTTTAGCGGTTCCATTGAAGTAACTTTAGTGTTTAAAAAGATATTTGCATAATTTTTCTTAGCTTTCTTAAAGAGTGGATTAACAATATCTTTATCAGCAGCAGGAATGATTTGACCTCCGAGTTCAACAATCGTAATTTCAGTGCCAAGAGCATCATAAATTGTGGCCATCTCAAGGCCAATAATCCCACCACCAACGATTAGCATTCGTTTCGGTACGTC
>JGI26115J46592_1000235_pt1 | contig 12083 bp, 7 predicted proteins | sample AOAMet1_07_M0_10_2_FD_46592 | JGI IMG/M metagenome (IMG submission 46592)
AGTCCTAGCGATAGCAGCGTTTTCACCACAAGCTCCTTGACCTGCAAGTCCACACCATCCATCTGTACCTGTATTAAATAAAGGATAAAAGCGAATTGACTCAAACTCTTGAACAGGAGGTGTTGTACCGCCTTGACCTACGTCAGCTGCCACATTAAAATCAAACGTTAAAGTTTCCCAACCAGACCCAGTGTGAGCAGCAGAAGTTTTAGAAACTTCACCGTTTAGCTGACCTCCTTCAAGTTTGCCAAGTATGTTTAGGATACTATCAGAGTATACATCAACTGTCAAAGTTTTGTCTGTTCCTGACATATCAATGTAATTATCTTGAGTCACTACAGCAGCTCCTTGCCACGGTTGACCTGAAGCAGATGTAATTATTTTAAGTGAATTGTTACCTCCCCCAGCACTTTCGGGAGCACCACCTGAAATACCTTCTATTACCACATTTGTGGTACCATTCTCGTCTGCCGTATTGGGTGCAGAACCATCAAAATCTTCTAATACTGTTTGTTGTGAAAAACCAGTCCACGCAGTGAAGAGAAATAATAATAAAGTAATTTTTTTCATATTGTTTAATTTAGTTATAGTTCGAATAATACAAAGATGCATTATTTTAACCGAAATCTATGTTAAATACACCCATACAAAAACAATACACCACAGTATAGTTGGTAAAAATTTTTTTTATAATAAATACATATGTAATTTAAAATCAATACTTTAATTTAAAAAAAAGCAAAATTAATAAACTATACAACTATACAACTACACATTTAAACTACTTTGTGTTTTTCTTAAACAATAACGGTGTATCATTATTATTTAGAACCAAATACTTCTGTTGTCCCCCTGCACTATGAAGTAATTTAATTTCACGGCTATCAAACGGCACATAAAAACCACTTTTTAAAGGTGTAGTATATTTATAATTGTTTCGCCCATTTCCTAATAAAATTCCTCCAACTCCAGCATCATAACGTACCGTTTCAACCTCAACACCAAAATGATTGCCCACCGTAAGAATATCCTTAATACCGTCGTCGTTTACGTCATCGACAAGAATTGATTTTATTGGTGCTACTTGAACTTGGTTCGGTAATACTTTTCTTCTCAACTGTCCTTCATCATTCATCAAAATAATACTTTCAAAATTAGAAATCTCGTAAATTACGGCACTTTCAACTTTATCCTGTGGTAAAATATCCAATAAGGTAGATGAAGCAAAGCTGTGAAAATCTTCAAATTTTTCTGCGACATAAGGCATCTGTTGACTTGTACACTCTCTACCCCGAACCGGCACATAATCATCTTTATAAAATTTAGAAAGCACGATATCATTCGTTCCATTTTCATCAAAATCATTAACATACACCTTAAAAGGATGCTCTTTGGACGCCTTAAATTTATTGTTTTTTCCTAGGTTGCCAATTATATAATCTTCATCTCCGTCATTATCTAGATCATTTGCAGTTATACACCACCAAAGACCACGGGTATTTGATAAACCATAATTATCAGATTCGTTTATAAAAACACCTTTATTATTGACAAGTAAGGTCACAGTCATCCATTCACCTACTACCATTAAATCCTCATCTCCGTCTTGGTCAACATCACTAAAAACAGCATCTGTAACCATCCCTAAATTAGTAAGGTCTGGAGCAATATCATAATTAGCTTTATTAAAAACTCCTTTGTTATTTATTAATAAATAACTAGTGCCTGGATAGGCATACTTGCCCGGCACGGAACGTACACCCACAAATAAATCTAAATCACCATCATCATCAATGTCAGAGGTTTTTACAACTTGTGTGTGCTCATATATGTTTGGTAACGCCTTGGTGTCTTTCACAAAAGAACCGTTACCATCGTTTATGTATAGGCGGTCTTTCAGTAAATAACTTCCTCGTTTATTTTCAGTACCGCCGCTAGTCACATATAAATCCTTATCACCATCATTATCTACATCAAAAAATAATGCCTGTAAATCTTCAGAGTTTTTGTCCTTTTCCCAAGGTTGTGAAGAAGCTTTTCGGAAATTTCCGTTGGAAGTTTGAAGGTACATTATCCCTGACTGATCTAAAGCTCCACCAATAAATAGATCTTGAAACCCATCTCCGTTGACATCAGCTATTGCCGAAAAAGGACCATTTTGTGAAATATTGTGAGGTAACAGAATCTCATCTGTAAACTCATCAAAATAATTTTCTTGATGCACATAGTTAACACCAACATTGGTAGTGTTGATTTGTTCTAGAAGAGTTGTTTCAGTGTTGGTTTCAATCACTTTAATCGATGCCTCTTTATATTTGACGGTAAGAAATTGATTTGCCTGAACATTGGTTAAGGTGTTTTGCTTTCCATCAGGCCAAATCACTTCAGCCCTTTCAATCATTGTCTCCTTACCCAAACCAAAAAACAATCCTGGCTCTACTGATGAAATGAATCCTCTTGTTAAAATATGCTCTGATACTTGAAGATTATTACCGTAATAAATTTTTGCTTTTACACCTATACCAAATTTATTGTTTTTAGGACCCTGCAAATTAATTTTTAAAAAATTACCAGTCGCTTTATTTTCATAGACAAAAGCCTTAGATTCCATATTGTTCAAAACTAAATCCAAATCACCATCATTATCCAAATCTCCATAAGCCATGCCACTAGAAAAACTCGGCGTGTCAAAACCCCATGGTTTTGATACTTTTTCAAATTCAAGGTTCCCTTTATTCCGAAAGGCATAATTAGAAATTGGCACTGAAGGCGCTTTTTGACTTAACTCAAATAATTCTTCAGCCGATGTATTTGAATCAAGNTCAGTTAAAGTATTTCTAAAATCATTATTATCAACATCCTTTTTTATACCATTAGAAACTACAATATCTTTATATCCATCATTATCTAAATCAACAAGCAAACTTGCCCAACTCCAGTCAGTACTGGCTATTCCAGCCATATTAGCTACGTCAAAGAAAGTTCCTTTTCCTGTATTAATTTGCAAAGAGTTTGCCATGTATTGACGGTGTGCTCCTGAATCAATTAATGCTTTGAAAGCCTCTGCACTCATTGAGGCCATATTTGTTTTAGATCTGTAATGATCCTCAGGAGTCATATCGGTTGTAATCAAATCTAATAAGCCGTCATTGTTCATGTCTCCAGTATCTGACCCCATACTTAACTGGGTGATATGCATAAATTGCTCATTGACCACATTCGTGAAAGTACCATTCCCATTATTTTGATACATGAAGTCTGGTTCAGCATAATCATTGGCCACATACAAATCCATCCAACCATCATTATTAAAATCGGATGCGCTAACGCTTAATCCATAAGAAACATCATTGGAGATACCTGAAGATCGGGTAACATCAATAAATTTACCATTATCATTTCGATATAGTTTATCTCTCAAATATTTGAATTGCTTTTTGGGAACTTTATTAACCAATAATAATTTCTTATCGGGTAACTGATTAACCTGGTACATGTCTAAATCACCGTCATTATCCATATCAAAAAACACTGCCTGTGTTGAAAAACCCGGATCAGCAAGACCATATGCGATAGCTGATTCTGTAAAGGTTAAATCTTGATTATTGATATATAATTTATTACGTCGATCAGCCATGTCAAAAGACATCCCATTGCGGGATACATAAATATCAAGAAATCCATCGCTATTTACGTCAGCCATCGTGACCCCCCAAGTCCAACCCTCATTATTTCCGATACCAGATTGTTGTGAAATATCTTCAAAATTTAAATCTCCCTTATTTAAATACAAACCATCGTTAACCTGATTGCCTCCAAAAAACACATCTGATAAGCCATCATTGTTAATATCACCAATTGCCACTCCTGAACCAACATAAATTTGACTGTAATAAAAGTGATTGAAAATTGCAGATTCCTTAATTGAATTATCAAAATCAATCCCTGTAGTCTTGGCGTCCAATAACTGAAAACCACCTTCCAAAGATTCAGGATTTAAATCTCGTACAGGTTGCTCGCAAGAAGTAATTAAAAACACTATCAAAAAACATAAATAAGAAGTGTAAGCTTTCATAGAGTCGATTTTCATGTAATGTATCAAAAATTTCTCAATACTTAAGTTTTTCATTTTTATCCCAAATACCCCAATAAGCTCCAACATCCCCCTCGGAACCAACTTTCCATGCTTCATCAAATGATGAAAAATAAAACATTTCAATATGCTCTTCTTTAGACCACTTTTGAGCATTGATAAAATATTTAAGTGCATTTTCCTCAGATGGAAAGGCACCCTCCAAACTCGATCCTTTATTTGGCCATCCAGTTTCTGAGATAATTACTCTTTTACCATTACCTGCTCGCTTGGCTCTGTGATACATGTCTTTCATATAAAGTAATGAATATTCTTGGCTACAACCTTCCCAAAAAGGATAACAATTAGCATAAATAACATCACAGATATCAGTAATCGCTGGCCTATCTGCAAATTCGTAATAAGCATCTACGTAACCAATAGGAACCCCTTTAATTTCCTTTTTGGCTTTACGAATAAAATTCAATAATTCTTCCTCTGTTAAATCTCCGCGGTACAAGACTTCATTCCCAACAGCTGCCAAGTCAACATATCCTTCATTTGATAGTTTAATTAATCCAGCCATCTCATTTTCGTTAGTTTCAGGGTCATCACCTAACCATGCTCCTACAAATGTTTGTAAACCATATTCTTTAGCTATCATTGGTATCAACTCATTCCCTTCAGTACATGAAAAAGAACGAATCCACTTCGTATATGGCTTAATAATTTCTATACGTCTTCTAATTTGAGCTTCAGACAAAACATCTCCAGGTTCCTGTCCATCCATGTAAGGACTAAAACATAAACCATGCATTCCATTCTTTAATAATGTATTGTAGGTCTTTTTTAATCCCTTCGTTGATTTATCACCAAAATCAACATTTGCTATTGATAATAATTTCTCTTCTCGTAATGACATTATATATATTTCTTTTAAAGTTTAATTTTTTTTCGTTTTTGGAGTGCCATCCTAATTTCATTGGCTTTTTTCTCTGTGATATCATAATTACGCATAATTAGCATTGCTAGAATGGTACCTCCCATTGGAAAAAAACAAAAGAACGCATGTAATCCGTCAACAGCAGACTGTTGATCCATTGCAGGAAGATCAGCATTAAAACCAACTACAGTAATAATAACACCACTTAATGCTCCTGCAATACCATAGCCTACTTTTACCATCCACCAATAAATAGCACCGAATATACCTTCTCTGCGTTTTCCTGTGTTCATTTCATCAATATCAATAACATCAGCAGTCATAGACATCATTATGGTAAATAAACTTCCAATACCGAAAGAAAAGAAAGGCAAAGCGAAGATATACATCCATGGTTTACCTGGTATGAATAAGAAATAAAGCATGATATATCCAACTAAAGAAATTGATTGCGCTAACATAAACGCTTTTTTCTTTCCTAGTTTTTTTGACATCCATGCCACCGTTGGAATAACAATGAATGTGGTTCCCAAGGCTCCCAAACAACCAAACATAGATACCCAAATACCACTTTCACCTGCATCTCCACCAAATAACTTATAAACAATCACAAAAAAAGTTAAGGCAGCGACTGTATTAAAAGCATTAAATATTAAAAATGTGGCACCACACAGTTTTCTGAATTCTTTTATTTTAAAAGCTGCAACAAAACTTTCGTATATTTTCACTAAACTATTACCAATATTAGCTGAATTAAGAGGTTCATAATCCTCATTAACTGTCGATTCGCTTTTAATGAAAATTGCGGGTACTGCTGCACAAATAGCACAAGGTATTGCTACCCAAATCGCTAATTCACGAACAGCAACGTCTGCAGAGGAGAACCAATTTTCGTCATACATAATGATCCAAAACAATGGTGCGATAACCCAAGCCCATTGACCAATCCATTGCGCGATAGCCATGATGTTAGTTCTTTCATGAAAATCATCACTCATCTCATAACCCATTGCTACGTAGGGAACACTAAAAATTGTAAGACCCAAATAAAACACCAAAGACCATAGGAAGAAATACCAAAAATTATATTGAACGCCATCCACTTTATACAGCTGCCACATAAAAATATAGGCAATACCCATAAGAACACCTCCAATAAGAACATATTGGCGACGACGGCCCCACTTAGATTTGGTGTTATCTGAAATAAAACCCATAATTGGATCTGTAATGGCATCAAAAACTCTAGGAAAAAGAAAGACTAATGACCACATCCAACCTGAGAAATTTAAATCCTCGACTAAAACGACCATAAAAATCCCTAAAATCGCTGGAAACATTTGATTGGCAAACATCCCAAAACCAAAAGCGATTTTTTGGCCGATAGGTACTTTTGAAGTTAATACTGACATAATTTTTGTTCGTTAGTTCGTTATTACTATTGATTGAATTGCTTGCGCGCTTACTGAAATTTCTACAGATTTACCATCAAGCTCCAATTCAATATTTTTTTGTGTTGCACCCTCGTTAAAAACAATAACAACCATTGAATTGTCGGGGTTTTTAGCAGCAGTAACCATTAAATCTTTGTCCGATTTTTTAACCTCTATGATTTCAGCTTGAGGTCTAATGTATTTACTGAAATGTGCTAACGTATAATAAAGAGGCGTAAAATAAACCTCGTCTTTCTCTATATCTACAATTACAGGAGCAACGCACCAGTTTTTAAACCAGTTTGGTCCTCCCTGAGTGTCTAAAACCATATTCCAATCTACCCAACCATCTACCCAGTTATTTAGACACCCAATGATGTCTCTGGCATACCTGTTTACAGGTGCATATTTAGGGTGAAGATGTTTGTCTTTTTCAGTAGCCCAGTCCCACCCCCAGTCTGTTGCTTCTTTACTCCAGTACCAATCATCATCTTGCCATTTAGGGATTTCCGAATCTACACAGCCCTCTGTTTCAATTAAGTACTTATTAGGTGCTTTATCATGAGCATATTGCAAATCCTGAGGGAAATAATCGTAAGTACTTTCATACCAATGAATGGCCGTTCCGGCGAAATAACGTGACGATTCTTCATTTTGAAACATCACATCTACCCATTCTTTTAGTCCTGCACGATTTTGATCATACCCTAGAATATTGACATGGTCAAATCCATTTTTTTCAAGNTGAGGCCCTAGATGATTTNGAACAAAGTCNGTCTCCTCCTCTGGTGAGAAATGCATACTTTCCCAATTATTTCCATTACCATGCGGCTCGTTTACAGGCGTAACTCCCCAAATATCTATACCCTCTAATTTGTATGCCTTCAGATATTTCGAAAAAAACAGGGCAAATGTAGAGTAATACTCTGGCAATAATTTCCCACCAACAAAAGCATTGTTATCTTTCATCCAAGGTGGCGCAGTCCAAGGTGAAGAAATGATATTAAAACCCTCTTTAGAGATAGCCATGGCATCTTTAATCATTGGAATCAAGTCATCTCGGTCTGCTTGAATTGAAAAGTGATCTAACTCTAAATCACTTTCAACAGGGGCATAAGTATAATTACTTAGTGAAAAATCACAAGAGCTCATGTGGGTTCTTGTTAGAGAAAATTGAGCCCCTTCTTCTGCAAAATAAGCTCGAAGGATTTTAGAACGTTGAGCGGGGCTTAATTGATTTAATAAATACGCTGATGCTTCCGTGAAGGATCCTCCAAACCCTGAAATTGTTTGAAAGGTGTTTTCTGGAAAAATAATCACTGACGATTTCTCTTGGTTATTAAATTAGGGAAAGAATTCAGTTTTGTTAATTTATGTCCTGATGCAGAAGTTTCGTAAACTTCAACTTTTAACTTATTTGTTTGACTCATACAACTCATTAAAACTGTTATTAAAAAAAGTGATGTCAATAAAATTGTTGTTCTCATTTAAATCATTGTTTTAAATACAGGTCTTTTAACACATCGAATACCTCTTTTTTGTTTCGGTTAATATCTACTATGCCCCAATATTCTTCGTTTGGAATTCTATCAAATGGAACGCCGCTTCCTTCCGGAGCCCATCCACCAATATCTTGAACATCTGCTTTTCCTGCTTTCCACCAACCATCAGTAAATGAAAAAACGGTTATTCCGGTACATATACCATCACTATTAAATGTGTTTTCAACGATTGTTTTTACAGCATCTGCTTGTGCTTTTTGATTTTCACCTTGCTGATATCCAAAAGCAGAAACCGCCATGTAACTGTCAGCTCCTCCCTCAGAAAAATACATTGGCTTGTCACTTATAATTTTCCATTCAGGATAAATTGATTCTGGTCGTGTCATACGATACACATTCATCCCCCAAACATCAATATTAGCACTGAGCGATAAGGCTTCATTACTAGGCAAATCACCATGTGCAGTTGTTACAGGATGCGTTAAATCATTATCATGAATGGCTTTAGCGGCATTATTTAACGCATGGTACCAGTTTTTTAAATCTCCATTAAACCATTCGGGATGATAATTGTATTCGTTTCCTAATTCCCACATTAAAATGGCATTGTGATTTTTATACGTGTTTATGTATTTTAAGTAATTTCCTGAACGAATATTGTAATGGTCATTGGGATCACTATATCCAAAACCAATAATTACCTTTAATCCTGCAGCATCAATTTTATTCAACACCCTTAAATCATCAATAGGGCTGTAGACTCTAATTGTATTCACTCCAGCTTCCGTCATTAATGCAAGGTCCTTGTCGATACTTTCAAAACTCCGTTCACTTTTACCTATTGGGACGGGGTGATAACAAATTCCTTTGATGATATAAGGTTTATTATTTACTAATATTTGCCTTTTGTTCACAGTAACTTTGTCTAAGATGGGTTCCTGAGTAGAACCAAAAAGAGACATTCCTAAAAAAAGTAAAACACAAAAGGCTTTCTTTTTCATAAGCTTAATTATTGATAATTTGAATTTCTGGCACAGACACAGCATTTAAAAGTCTCTCAAGATTCCCATCGTAGGTTTTTGTTATTGGATTACCGTTTCTTGTTAGTCCTTGAAACTTATTTTGATCAACCAATTCCCATAACGCATATTTCGCTTGACCGTCTCTTGTGATGAGTCCAAAATGATTTTCTGAACCTTCCGGATTTTGATAATCTTTCCATATTTCATTAAATGCCTCAAAATAAAAACACGCTAATTCTTCTTCGTTTGTCCATTCACGCATGTATTTGTAGTACAAAGCAGCTTTAAATTCATCAGTTGCTATGGACCCCTCAGGCCCGTAGTATCCATTAGATACTGTTGCCCAACCAGATTCACCAATATGAATTGGTTTTTTAACTCCCAAGCTTTCCACATAAGATTTCACACCTTGATATTGCGAAATGGCGTAGTTCTTTGCTCTCGTCATTGCTGCTTTAATGGTTTCTAAATCTGTTGAGCGATTTATCGAATCATTATTCCAAAAGGTTGGATTATAATGAGTGTCATGAAAAGCATAAGTGTGCATAGAAATATAATCTACCGCGTTAACTAACTTCTCTAAATCCTTTGTATGATAAACGGGATCCCCGCCTCCCCAAGCTGCAAAATTATCAGAACTCGTTATCCAAAGGTCTTTTGAAAGGTCTCCTGACTTTTTTAAGTCTTGTAAATAGTTAACCCATTTTAAAATGACATGAGGACGCACAAAATAAGTGGTCGCCCAATGAACCATCGCTTCATTACCTACTGCTATTATTTTCACAATATCAGGGTATTTTTGAGCAAGCGAAACGGCTTGTTCTATTTCTTCAGCATTGCGAGAACTTTCTAACTCATGATTTGTAACCCTATTGGTCCATGCATTTTTACAATCAATCCAAGCACCCAACATGACATACATTTCGAAACTAGCGTCTTCATTTTTTAACTCTTTAATAGCCGCTAGTATATTTGATGCTTGGTCTAAATGAACATTGTATGTTCTTAAAATTCCTACGCCCATAGCTGCTAGAATCTTCATATCATCTTTTAACTCTTTAATGGTTGGTTGTACCTCTCTTGTGTTTTCTCTATACCCCCCATAAGAAATAGCTAAGTAATCGGAGTTCCCTAAAATATTTTTAGCTGTCATTTGTTTCTTAGATTGCATAACTTGTTCTTGTTTTTGATGATTCCCACATGAAACACTTGTGAATATTACAACTATGATGATATAAATTATTCTACAAGGTATCATTCGCTACTTTAAAATATCAGGATTAATGGTAACACTGATTTGCATAATGCTACCCTCTCTTCTAAAAATAGACTTTGACACATCAGTGTCAATAATTAAATTTTTAAATATTTTAAGGTCATTACTGTTGCTATATTGAACTTCAATGTTATTAACGTCTCCAATGGTATAAATAATAGGAACTTGACAATAAGTAAATCCTAACGAATTTTCGTGTAACTCAATTTCTTTTTTGTTTTGGTGTACGTCGATATACTGAAATATTCTGCTGTCTTTCAAAAACTCCCTTTTTCTTAACAAACAAGGAAAAAATTGAATTTGACCTTTGTATACTGACACGCCAAGTTCACCAAAACGATTTATAATATCTTCTTTGACTTGTCCTGTCATTCCTGGTTGTTGGGCACCCTTACCTGCAGGAGTGTGAGAATACGGATCTGTAGGAAAAGCACCATATAATTCTGGAGATTTATGTACCCCAATACCGGCATGAATCTCATAATAATGATCCAGAAGTCTTCCAATAACTTTATCGTCAACGTTATTATTTATTGCCTTCAGACAATTTTCTTGAACACTCAATAATAATTTTGACACCATATGCCAATAGATGGACCCTAAGCCCTCGTATCCGTAAAATGTTCCAGAACGACCTGTGAACGACTTGTGATTAAACACTTCTTCAAAAATTTCAAGAATTAAGTGATATTCAGATTTAATAAGCTTCTTGTAACTAGAATTAGACATTTCGTCCAATACCAGTTTTAAATCATCGGCGTTTTTAAAATTTCCGTTGAAATGAACATCATTGTTTACATCTTTATTTACAACCTGGATATTTTTATCGTCTAAAAGTCGTTGTAATAATCGTGATGATACTACTAAATTATTTGGAATGGTATTCCTGTTTATGAATTTTAATAAGTCCTTGTTTGGATAAAGCAAATAGGAGTATTGATCTTCTCTAAAAAGTGCACTTCTTTTAAGGGCATCTAATATTTCTAATGCTTTAATTGGAGATAAATATCCCGAACTCAGTGCAGCGACTTGACCTTCTAACATTTCACTTAAATAAGAGATAGATATGGTGTCGGAATCTACCGTCATCAAATTATATGCATGAAATAAATTGTCTGAACGTCGATTTGCCCTAATTGAATGTTCTAAATAATTAATACTTAATTCTGTAAAATGTTTTAAACTATCGAGAGTTATGGTAGCTTTTCTTCCCGTAAACGCACTGTTATAAATTTTATTTCGGTAGTCACTAGCAGCCTTTAATAAATCATTTAAAACAACCTTGCGTTCCTGATCATTAAATCCTTTAGACAACAAATTTTCATTGCTCTCTAGTATATTGCAAACTTTCTTGTAAAAATAAACAAGCTCTTTCGACACCTCAAATGCTTGATTATCAGTTTTTTCAAAAATAAGTTTGAAAAAATTTAAAAAGCGTCTTAGGTAGTAAAGTGTCACCATAGAGACACCATTCCCAACCAAAGCATTATTCGCATCATTCCACTCTGGCCGCTGCGTATTCATCCATATACCAGCCTCTGGAATAAAATTTGACATTTTCGCTAAAGTTGTCGCAAGCATTTTCTCAATAAAATTCACTTTAACGATGAATCTATTTTCATCCCTCAATAATGCCCCGTCTGCGCCAATATCTAAACGCTCCTGCTTGATTTTCTGGTCTAAAAGTTCGTCAAAATCAATAGTGTCTTTTGGGTTTTTTAAGATACTCTTATAATCCTTGATGCGGTAAGGAACATTCGCATAGACAAACAAATCACTTGTGAAAAAGTTTTCTAATTTACCCGGTTTTAATTTCTCAATAAACTCTAGGAACT
>JGI26115J46592_1000245_pt1 | contig 11869 bp, 8 predicted proteins | sample AOAMet1_07_M0_10_2_FD_46592 | JGI IMG/M metagenome (IMG submission 46592)
AAGAATCAATTCAATGCCTTATTTGTTCTTTGCTGTTGAAATAACTATGTATTTTTGTCGTCTTTGCAACGATATGAATCTTACAATAGATGTTGGAAACACCCTATACAAGTTTGCTATTTTTAATGGCAATATTCTTGTGGAAAAACAGCGGTGTGAAAAACAAGACGTTATACAGCACATTAAACAGCTTTTTGTAAGCTACCCTAAGATTACACACTGTATTTTATCTTCTGTGGGTAGTTTAACTTCTCAAGCAATCACACTTCTTGAAGAGCNAACCTCTGTACATGTACTATCCCACCTCAGTAAGATTCCTTATACAAACACCTATAAAACACCAGAAACATTAGGACCAGATAGAATTGCACTTGTTGCAGCTGCAGCCATGAAATTCCCAAAAAAAGATGTACTGGTTATTGATGGAGGAAGCGCAATCACCTATGATTTCTTATCTGCTGAAAATCAATATATAGGAGGTAGTATTGCCCCTGGTATAACCATGCGTTATAAATCATTGCATAGCTTTACAGCAAAGTTACCTTTGCTGGAAAAAACAGCCACCATTGCTAAGATTGGCAATAGTACAGAAGCAGCTATTCATAGTGGTGTTATTCANGGAGTTACATTTGAAATTGATGGTGTAATACACCAATATAAAGACCAATACACCGATTTAACAATTATTTTAACAGGTGGAGACGCTCATTTTTTGCGAGATAGATTAAAAAATGACATCTTTGCCAACTCAAATTTTCTGTTAGAGGGCTTAAATTATATTTTAGAACTTAATAAAGATTGATGCTGATGCGAATAATTATTGGAGTATTCCTACTCATTTCTACTGTTACGATGGCTCAAAACGGGACTTCGTCACCCTATTCGTTTTATGGTATTGGCTCCCTTAATTTTAAAGGAACCGTTGANAACAGAACAATGGGTGGTATTAGCGTGTANTCAGATAGTATTCATCTTGGTGTTCAAAATCCAGCATCTATAGCAGATCTTGAGTTAATTAATTATGCCGTTGGTGCAAGCCATAAAGAAACCGATCAAAAAACAGTTTCACAAAATCAACAACAATCNACNACTTCCTTTGATTATTTTGCTGTAGCAATTCCTATGGGTAAACTGGTTTCTAGTTTTGGACTCATACCTTACTCCTCTGTTGGGTATGACACTCAAAACGTTGTAGATGATGTAACAACAAGATATACTGGCCAGGGAGGTCTTAACAAAGCTTTTTTAACATTTGCCTACAGGATTTCACCAAATTTTAGTCTTGGTGTAGACACCAACTACAACTTCGGAAATATTCAAAACACAGCATTTAGCGAGCAGGTAGATATTGAGTTAGGCGCTAGAGAGCAAAACAGGTCAGATTTGCTTGGATTTAGTTTTAATTTTGGAGCTCGTTACAAAACTATGGTGTCTCGAAACTTGCAAATTCAAACAGCAGTTGCCTACACCCCAGAGACTAACTTTAAGGCTGAGAATTCACGCCAGAGAGCCACTGTGTTTGTGCTTCCATCTGGATCACAAGTGGTGCGAGAAGAAATAGAGGTTGCTGTTGAAGATACAGATTTTACATTCCCCTCTCAATTAAGTGTTGGAGCAGGAATCGGAAAACCAAAAAAGTGGTTTGTTGGTCTGGAGTATGTAAATCAAAAAATCAGTAATTTGACCAATCGTACTTTTGAATTGGAGAACATTACCTACACAGATGCTACAAAATACAAAATAGGAGGATTTTATATTCCTCAGTATAATTCACTCACAAGCTACTACAAACGAATCGTTTACCGAGCAGGAATACGTTTTGAAGAAACAGGGATAAATTTAAACGGTCAAGACATTAATGAGTTTGGCATATCTTTTGGAGTTGGAATACCTGTTGGAAGACTATTCTCTAATGTAAACGTTGGTTTTGAGATAGGAAAAAGAGGAACTACAGACTTTGGTTTAATACAAGAAAACTTTTTTAACACTTTTATTAGTCTATCATTTAACGATAGATGGTTTGATAAAAGATATTTAGATTAATACATGAAGATTACTAAAATGAAAATAAAAACATTTTTTACTGCAATAATACTCGCGCTAGCCTTAGTTACAACTTCAGCAGTAGCTCAAGACGCTCAAGAATGTATAGCGATGGTGTCGCTGTTTACAGAACCAGCTAAAGCAAAAAATTATCAAGAAGCCTACAAGCATTATGATAATGTAATTACAAAATGCCCTCAAACCACTATGGCTGTTTATCAATATGCAGCTAAAATGTTTGAAGATTTTATTGCCAATGGAGATACAGCTAAAATTTCTGACCTAGAGAGATCCTACCAGTTAAGAATGCAATATTATCCATCAAAAACAAAAGAAGGTGCAGTACTGAGTAAATTAGCGCAAGTGCGTTTCGATAAGGGTATTGGCACAAAGCAAGAACAGTTTTCATACTTTGATGCGGCATTTAAAAAAGATCAAGTAAATTTTAAAAGTCCTAAAGCCCTGTACACCTACTTTTCCTTAGCAAAAGATCTTTACCTTGATGGAGAGAAAGACCTGCAAGAAGTATTTAACCTATACGATGTTGTAAAAAATAAAATGGAGGTTGAAGAAGGTAAGTTGGCAAAACTGCTCACAGCTCTTATAGATAAAGAAGATGCTGGTCAAGCAATGTCTAGCAAAGAAAAAAGGCGATTAAGCGCCTATGAAAAAAACCTGCGTATTTTTGGTAAGGTAAAGGGTAGTGTAGATACCAAGCTAGGAAACGTTGCAGATTGTCCTAANCTTGTTATTTTNTATAANAANGATTTTGAGGCCATGAAAGATGATATTTCTTGGATTAGAAATGCNGCAGGACGTTTGTCTGGCAAAGACTGTACAGAAGATCCGCTTTTTATTAAATTAGTGGAGCAACTTGATAGATTAGAGCCAAGTGCAGANACAAAAATGTATTTAGGGCAACTAGAGGCGCAGAGTGGTAACNCTTCAAAAGCATTGGTTTANTATGAGCAGTCTGCAAAAATGCAAACAGACCCAAACAAGCAGGCAAGAATTTATTATAAAATCGCAGAAGAAAAGCGTAAANCAGGAAGATATAACGCTGCAAGAACATATTACAATAAAGTATTAAATGTGAAGCCAAACGATGGTAGATCTTATCTTAAAATTGCTGCAATGATTGCAAAAAGTTCTAGTGATTGTGGAGGTACACCTTTTGAAAAAAGAGCTGTAAACTGGAAAGCTGCAGAGTATGCAGATAAAGCGGCAAGAGTAGACCCCTCTATTGCTTCAAACGCTAGGGCTGCAGCAAGTAGTTACAGAGCTCGTGCTCCTCAAAAAACAGATATTTTCTCTGCCGGTATGGCTGGAAAANTNATNANCCTTAACTGTTGGGTTGGTGGTAGTGTAAGAGTGCCAAATTTATAATTATGTCCAATAAATCATACAGCATAAAAAGCGTGATGTCCCTTCTTGTGGTCATCACGCTTTTTGCCTGTGATGCTAATTATAAAGACAAGCAAAAATTATCAATAAAGGATGATCAGCCCCTGGCCATTGGCAAGCAAATCAATCTAAAATATACAGATAGCGGCAAGGTGGTTTCTAATTTAATATCAAAGAGTTTGCTAGACTACTCTAACTATGATTTTCCCTACCAAGAGTTTCCGCAAGGGGTAGAGGTTCATTTTTGGGAAGATGGCAAGAAAAGTACTGTTACCTCAGATTATGCCATTCGGTACGGTGGCACAGGTATGATAGATTTGCGTGAAAATGTAGTGTTAATTACAAGCGATAGTTTGGTCTTAAAGGCAGATCAATTGTATTGGCATCAAACAAATCGGTGGGTCTTTACAGACCAGCCCTATCAAATAAAATTTAAAGACGGCTCTTATAATGATGGTTCTCGCTTTGATTCTAGCCAGGATTTTACAGAATTTATATCAAGAAAAAACACGGGAGTACAACTTATAGAACAACAACAAAATCAAGAAGATGCAAAATAAAATCTACAAACTTTTCGAATACTTTTACTTTGTTATTGCTGCTTTTTCTCTGTACCTAGTTACAACACATTGGGCAGATAATAGAGGGAAGGCTTATATGTTTATCTTTTTTGCAATTTTAGCTGTGTTTATGTTTTTCTTCAAAAGAAAGTTTAGAAAAATGATAGAACAGCGAAATAAAGATCAAAACAAAAAATAACAAAGCTGTTATCTACACCTTTTAGTCTTGATGATCAATATTTGTGTCCTGTAAAGCTCAAGATCATTTGCTATATTTGTGTAGCACTTAATAAATTATTACATCCTGTTGGAATACCATATTATCATTATTTTATCGGCACTTATATGCTCGGCTTTTTTTTCTGGGATGGAGCTTGCTTACGTTTCTTCCAACAAGATTTATATTGAGATAGAAAAAAAGCAACAGGGGTTTCTTGCGGGTATTTTAAAAAAAATAACCAAAAGACCATCCAAGTTTATNGCTACCATGCTTATTGGTAATAATATTGCTTTGGTTGTGTATGGATTTTTTATGGGAGATATGTTGATGCAATATATACCCATACAAGGGCCTTCTGGGCTTTTGGTGCAGACCATTGTTTCTACCCTAGTGATTTTGCTTACAGCAGAGTTTTTACCCAAAGTATTTTTTCAGATATATGCCAATGATCTAGTGAAGTTTTTTGCTGTCCCAGCGTACTTTTTCTACATTGTTTTTTCCTTGGTGTCTGAATTTATTTTATGGATCTCAGACCTGGTTTTAAAATACATTTTTAAAACACATGGAGATAAGGTAAGACTTAGTTTTAGTAAAATTGAGCTAGGAAATTACATTAGTGAACAAATGCAGGCAGTTGAGACAGAAGATGAGGTGGATTCTGAGATTCAAATTTTCCAAAACGCACTAGATTTCTCAGACATAAAATCTCGCGAGGTTATGATACCAAGAACCGAAATAGTGGCCGTTGATATCAATACCCCTATTGATGAGCTAAGCTTGCAGTTTACTGAAACTGGACTTTCCAAAATAATAGTTTATAAAGGCAACATTGATGATGTAGTTGGCTATGTTCATTCTTTTGATTTGTTTAAAAAACCAGAGACGCTCCAAGGTTTACTTATGCCTGTGGTGTTTGTTCCAGAAACTATGTTGGCCAAAGATGTGCTTAATATTTTAAGTAAAAAACACAAGAGCATTGCCGTTGTGGTNGATGAATATGGAGGCACNAGTGGGGTTATCACGGTAGAGGATATTATTGAGGAACTCTTCGGAGAAATAGAAGATGAGCATGATAATACAGAACTTATAGAAGAGGTTATTGAAGAAAACTACTATCGTTTTTCGGCGCGCTTAGAGGTTGATTATTTAAATGAAAACTACAAACTTTCTCTGCCAGATGATGAGCATTATGAAACCCTTGGAGGCATGATTGTTAATTTTACCCAAGGCATACCACAAGCTGGAGAAACAGTTGTAATAGGCAATTACCAGATAGAAATCATCGAGGTTTCTAACACCAAAATTGACCTGGTTTGCGTTAAAATGTGTAATCCGGATACCTAAGCAATCTTGCAGTGGGGAATAAAAATTTATAGCTAGTTGTTTCTCTTTAGAATTTCATGTGGCTTTTAGCTGTAACTTTTCACCAAAACTATTTTATTAATGCAGGGAAAATGGTATTTTCGCCCACTAAATTAATGTGAACGCTATATGTAGAGCGTTCTTAAATTAAAAATGACAGATGGCAATATTAAACAGCATTAGAAAAAGAGGAGTTTTCCTTATTATCATTATAGCATTAGCATTATTTTCATTCATCTTGGCAGATGTAATTCGTAACGGTGGATTTTCTTCAGAAAAATCATTGACTACAGTAGCTACCATAAACGGAGAAACACTTACCCGTGACATCTTTATGAAGCAAGTAGAGTTGACCCAACGTAACTTGGGAGAAAACGGAACTACTGCTCAGGCAATGAACATGGTTTGGGATCGTGAATTGCGCAATGTATTGCAACAACAGCAATACGATGCTTTGGGTCTTACAGCTCAGAAGGAGCAACTTGAAGAGTCATTGCGTATGGGGCTGGCTTCAAATCCAACCTTTCAAGATGCCGATGGCGTTTTTAGCGCTTTAAAAGTACAAGAATACATTGCAAATGTTAAGGCAACCAACCCAACGGCATACCAGCAGTGGTTAGATTATGAAAATAATCTAAAAAGCGGCGCTCTACAAACTACTTATTACAACATGATTAAAGCGGGTATGAGAAGCACCCTCAGTGAAGGTGAGCAGGAGTATCGTTACCAGAACGATAAAATTAACATGCAGTATGTCTATGTGCCTTACACTTCTATACCAGATACAGATGTAAGTGTTACAGATTCAGAAATTGAAGCATACATTAGAAATAATGCTGCAGATTACGAGCAAACTCCGCAGGTTGATGTGCAGTTTGTGTCTTTTTCTGAAGCTCCTTCAGATGCAGATATTGCAGATGCAGAAACCACTATTACAAGTCTTTTAAAAGACCGTGAGGTTTACAACTCTAATATAAACGCTACAGAGACTTTAAAAGGTTTAGAAAACACCCAGGATTACCAAAATTTTATAAATGACAATAGTGATGTTCCTTTCCAGGATAGGTATTTCTTTAAAAGTGATATCCCTGAAGCTATCGCAGAAGATCTTTTTGCAACCCCTCTTAATGGTATCTACGGTCCTTATAAATTAGGAAATAATAATAATATTTCAAAAGTAATTGGCATAACACAAATGCCAGACTCTGTGCAGTCAAGACATATTCTAATAAGATACCAAGGATCTTTTAGAGCTTCAGATGCTATTTCGCGTAGTAAAGAAGATGCAAAAGCAATGGCAGATAGTATTGCAAGAGTTTTAAAAAGAAACAGAAATAAATTTGAAGCTCTAGCCAAGACATTGTCTGACGATAAATCAAACAGTGACAACGGAGGTGATTTGGGCTACTCTGGACCAGGGAAATTGACCAAAGACTTTAATGACTTTATTTTTGACAACAACACCGGAACTCTTGGTGTAGTAGAAACAGAGTTTGGTTTTCATGTTGTAGAGGTTCAAGAACAAAAGAACAAGCAAAAAGCGATGAAGTTTGCAACAATCTCTAAAGAAATTGAAGCTTCAGAAAAAACACTTAATGAAGTTTTTGCAAACGCCTCTAGGTTTGAAGTAGCTGCGCAGAAAGGTGATTTCTCCCAGATTGCAAAAACGCAAGAGCTTGCATTAAAGCCTGTAAACAAAATTGGAGCTCTAGATGCTACCATTCCAGGGGTTGGAAACAATCGTAGTATTGTAAACTGGGCCTTTGAAGAAGATGTGTCTGTGGGAGATGTAAAACGTTTTAGTATNCTAGATGGTTATGTTGTTGTNCAACTTACTAGAAAGAGTCCTAAAGGCTTAATGAGTATTGCTGAGGCATCTNCTTTGGTAATGCCAAAACTTAGAAACGCTTACAAAGCCAAACAAATTATGGCTACCATCTCTGGTGATGATTTAGANGCTATTGCATCTAGTCAAGGCATTACAGTGCAAAATGCAACTGCCATTACCATGGCTGCACCAACCATACCAGGAGCTGGCGCAGAACCCGAAGTTGTAGGAACTGCATTTGCAAAAGCTGCTGGAGAAACTACTAGTTTAATAGCTGGAGAAAAAGGGGTATTTAAAGTACGTGTTACAGCTGTTAATAATGCTCCAGTTTTAGAGAATTATGCTTCTTATGCAAACCAATTAAACAGCGCGGCTACACCGGCTGTAAATACTAAGGTGTACCAAGCACTTAAAAATGCTGCAGAGATTGAAGACAACAGAGCTAATTTCTTTTAAAAGAACTTAAAATAATATTTCAATCCGCCTACTTTAAAGTAGGCGGATTTTTTTTGAACATTTTTGAAATTACAAATGAATGCGCAAAAGTAATTGCTCCTAGAAAAGAAAAAATAATAGGCAGGAAAATCTGCTTATCATCTTTAAATAAGTATAAGAGGATGCCAATTGCTATAATAGAGATAAGCCATACTAGAAATGATTTTTGAATGTACTTTAAAAACGATTTCCAAGATATCTCTTTGTATAGGTAGTCTAACTGCTCTATGATTGATGGAATACTGTGCCAAAGAATAAAGTAAATTGCAAAGCTCCATATAAGGTTTGAGCTACTAAAAACAATATAAAAGACAAGCAATAAGAAAAGCTCGTAGGCAATTGTTTTAAAACCAAAGGTATGGTCTAGGTAGTATTTGATGCCTACCAAAATAAAGACAATAAAGGACCCAAGTAAGCAGTAGTAATATACATTGGCGTCAAGGGTATTGCCAATGATGTCTTTTATAATGACTGAAACCTCTGCTATATTTAAGGCCAGTATTAAAAATAGCACGACCAAACCATAGCTCATGTATAGTATGGCACTTGTTAGAGAGCTTTTCTTTATGCTTTTATGAAAGTGTTGCTCTCCAAAATGATACCCACTAAATAAAATGAAAAATAACATAGCAATTTTGGGTGCCACATAAAATATAAGCGCTGCAATAACCACCACTAAAATATATCCAGATAAAAATAGCCCCAGCCTTTTTAGGGTAGCCACTTCTTTTAATTTACCTACAATAGAGATGTCATTTGATCCATGAAGGATCCCTAGGGTAAAAATAAAAAACAAGCCGATGCTGTATTGTGCGTATTCTGGGATTTGGCTTGTAAGCCAAAGGCAGAAAAAGGTGCTGGTAATCAAGATATTGTTAATGTTCATGAGCTAAATTTATCAAATTAATAATATTATTTATTCAATTTTATCAAATTACTTTAAAAAGTGTTTGGTTGTTGCGTTTTTTTTTGTTTTATTTATACCTATAAACAATAAACAAAATTAATAAAACATGACAAATTCTACTTTACTAATTCTTTTGGGAGATGTAAACAGCCCAGTGAATTTTACATTCTTTATAGGATGTATGGCAATGATGGCAGCTTCTGCTTTCTTTTTCTTATCGTTAAATCAATTTGACAAAAAATGGAGAACTTCTGTTTTAGTGTCTGGTTTAATTACTTTTATTGCAGCAGTACATTACATGTACATGCGTGATGCAGCTATGGCTGGAGATGCAATGAACATTACTGCATTTAGATATGTGGATTGGATTTTAACAGTTCCGCTAATGTGCGTTGAGTTCTACTTAATTCTAAAAGTAGCCGGAGCCAAAAAATCTTTAATGTGGCGTTTAATTTTCCTTTCTGTTATCATGTTAGTTACAGGATACATGGGAGAAACTGGTTACGACTCAGTAGTTTGGGGAACAATATCTGGTTTAGCTTATTTCGCAATAGTATACGAAATTTGGTTAGGTGGAGCAGCAAAACTAGCAAAAGAGGCTGGTGGAGATGTNTTACATGCACACAAAATCCTTTGTTGGTTCGTGTTAGTTGGTTGGGCAATTTACCCAGTTGGTTACATGGCAGGAACAGCAGGNTGGTATGGTGATGCAGGNTTATTCTTCGGAATGGAACTAGATATGCAAGTNNTATATAACATTGCAGATGCAATTAACAAAATTGGATTTGGTTTAGTTGTCTATTCTTTAGCTTGTAAGAAAACAGCTTAAGTTACCTAAACATATAATTACAAATTAGCGCAACCTTAGGGTTGCGCTTTTTTTTGTACTATTTTAATGCTCACAAGGTGTTTTGATTCTTAGGCTTTTTCATGCAATCATATCATCAAAGGCAATGATAGTGGTATACCCTTTGGCTTTAAAATAAGCCATGTCTTCTTTATTTCCTGTGGCCAGGACAAAGTCTCCCCCCCAGGCGCCAAGGCTTTTAATAGTCTTTGGGTAGTCCGGAAATATTAATTCCTTTATAGTAGCTTGCCCCAGAAGTGAAGCTATCTTCTTTTCATGTGCATTTAGAATTCTTTCTAGATCTTCAAGGGTGTAACAAACAAGTGTTTTTTTGCTTAAATCTGTAATGGCCTCAAGTATTCTAGAATCGTTCTGTAGTTGCCTGTAGGTGTTAATTGCCTGTTTACTATCTTGTTTTTGGTTGAGGTGCACAAAAAACAAATGCTTTGTAAAGCTCCAAGTAAGCGTGCAGGGTTGCACCTGTGGCATGTTATCTTTTAGGGTGTAAAAAATAGGGGTATTGTGCTGTGCTGCAGCAATATCATAGCCACTACCTCCAAAACTTTCTTTTAAGAGCGTGAAGGCATCTATTTGGGCCCATTGTGCTATGTTGTTGATAAGGGTAGAGGAAGTTCCTAGCCCCCAATCTCTCGGAAAATCTAATTGTGTTAGTACTGCTACACCTTTACTTTGCTTTAAAAATGAAGTGTTGTGTGTTCTAGCCGTTTGTAAAATAGTACAAAGTGTTTTGGCTATCTTAGATGTATTGCTACTGTTAAGAGTTGTGAGGTCTATATGTGTTTCAAACCAAATGTTGCCTCTACGATCTTTGCTAACCCAGTGAAGGGTTTGCTCATTGTTATCTGTAACAGTGAGAGATTGCCCATACTTGGTGGGTATGGCCAGGGCAGTGGCCCCATCCAAAACAACATATTCCCCTGTAATTAGAAGTTTACCATTGCTTTTATATGTGGTTTGTTTACTCACCTTATGCTCTTAGTTGTTCTACAAAAGCGATCACTGCGCTGTGAGATACTTGATGGGATGTAAAATGTGTTACAGCCAACGCTTTTTCTGCATCTGTTGCTTGAACTCCGTTTAAAATATTCATTAAATGCATTTTCATGTGTCCTTTTTGTATTCCAGTAGTCACCAAAGAGCGCAATGCGGCAAAGTTTTGTGCCAAGCCGGCAACAGCTACTAACTGCATTAGTTTTTTAGCATTTGGCTTTTGTAATAAATCAAAAGCAAAACCTACCAAAGGGTGTAGTGATGTTAAACCACCAACGGTTCCAAGAGCAAGTGGGAGTTCAATCCACATTTTAAAAATATCGTTCTCTACACTAGCGTGTGTTAGGCTACTGTATTGGCCATCTTTACAAGCATATGCATGCACTGCTGCCTCTACTGCTCTAAAATCATTACCAGTTGCTAGTATAACGGCGTCAATACCGTTCATGATTCCTTTGTTGTGTGTAACGGCTCTTCTTGGAGTTGCTTTTGCAATTGCTATGGCTCTAACTATCTTTTGGGCAAACAGNCTGCCATCAAGGTCTTTTTGNGCTAAAAGATCAACATGACAGGACACAGAGGCTCTAACCAAACATTCTGGAGTGTAGTTAGACAAAATACTCATGACAACCTCTGGATAGGTTTGTGAAGTGTTAAATGCTTTATAAGTTTTGGCTTCTCTTTCAAGGGTTTGTGCAAAGGTTTCTAAGCAGGTGTTTATAAAGTTGGCGCCCATGGCGTCCAGTGTTTCAAAAGTACAATGAAGCTGAAAAAAACCATCTAAGGTATCTGTGCTATCTATGAGCTGGATATCAAGTAGCCCACCGCCACGTTTTTTCATGTTTGTTTCAACCTGAGAAATGCTAGCGATTAGTTTGGGTTTTATAACACCGAAAAAAGCAGTCATGTCTGCGGTATTTCCGAAGAAATTAAGATGAACCTGTCCGTTTTTAATGGTACTAATAACCTGGGTTGTAAAGCCGCCTTTGTCTAGCCAGAATTTTGCAGCATTACTTGCAGCAGCCACCACAGAGCTTTCTTCAATAACCATTGGGATTGCATATAAACCTTTGTTTACCAAGAAATTTGGCGCAATACCCATAGGCAGGTAATAATTAGATATTGTATTCTCTATAAAATCGTCATGCAGTTTTTGTAGCTCCTTGTCTGAGTTCCAATACCTCTTTAACAC
>JGI26115J46592_1000262_pt1 | contig 11549 bp, 11 predicted proteins | sample AOAMet1_07_M0_10_2_FD_46592 | JGI IMG/M metagenome (IMG submission 46592)
TATGACAATAAAAAGAAGGTTAAATATGTTTTTCACTAGTTGTTATTGTATTTAAGCCCATAAATTTAATAATATTATTTAAATAGCTTCAAATTTCGTACCAATTATAATAAATTTCTTCTTAGTAACAGTAATAAGCGATCGGATAATAACTCATCACAAGCTTTTATGTAATCTTTTTTGCTACATGGGATAAGTTCATTATTAGCGTTAGCTTGTTTATCATCTAAAAACTCAACCCACCATTTTTGTGATAATTCACTGTTATAAAATTTTAAATTAGTTCCTTCACAAAGCACATTATACTTGTAACCCTTAAAATTTTTAGATTTTGGATTTTCCTCAATTCTTAAGCAAAAACCCTCAACAAAATACCAAATAGCCTGAGATAGCAAAGAATTTGAAATGCTACTGTTTAAAAGTTCAAAGAAACCAATTGCAGAAACAGAATTACTAAGTCCTGCATACCTGCTTATTGAACATATATGATCACCTTCAAATCCATTAGGAAAATTATGAGCAAAATTTAATTCCGATGCTTTTATTGACTTAAAATCAATGGATAATAAATGAGTTTCTCTTAACAGTGGTTCGACCGCTTGAATATCTCTGTTTATTTTACCAATTCTATGAAATTCAAAATTTAAATTATTTAATAAATCCATTTCTTCTTGTGAATTTAAAAATGTCTGATAACCTATATTACAAAAATGATTTAGACTATTATTTTTTTCCAGTATAATTTTAGACATGTATGAATTGGAATTAAAATCTTTATCAATTTTTCCAAAATCAAACCTGTTATCAACTGCACTTATATTTAAAATAGAATGAATTTTAGATAAAGATTGGTATAAAGGAAAAGCAAAATCATTTCCCCCACCTACAACAATTAACTTTACATTTTGCCTAAGTAACTCATCACTTATTGTCTTAAATGCGAAGTATGTATCATTATAATTATCTCCATTTATTAAATCCCCTAAATCTAAAATATTTACATTCCAATCACCATAGTAGAGAGAATATAATTCTTTTCTAAATTCATCTAAATCAATAAAATTAGATTTTACTTCAACTGAGTTCCTGTATTCTTTTATTCCAATAATAGCAATATCAATTTTGTTGTAATCAAACTTCTTAATATCGTACAGAATAATTTTTTTTCCCAAACTATCGTTTGGAAGTTTATTTTTAAAATCGATAAGTTTTTTACTAATTGGAGATAAATAGTCACTAGTCATAACTATTTCTTTGACTTAGATTTTTTAGGTTTTTTCTTTTTAAAGTAATCACCTACATTATTCTCATTAAATTTATCTAAATCTGTACCCTTAGGGAATTCTACTTTAACTTTTCCTTTTATTAAATTAAATCTTCCCCATCTAGCTTTTTCTAATCGAATTCCAAGATCATCCCAAACCTTTAATAGCTTTTCAGCTTCCTTTTTCTTTTTAAGTTCAATTAATTCAAAACAATCATTTTCACTAAGATTATCAAAATCGTATGATTTATTAACGTTTATAAACAAACCGTTCCATTTAATAAATGGACCAAACCTTCCTTTTCCTTTACTTATATCATAACCTTCATAAGTAGCAATTGGAGCGTCAATTCTTCTTTTTTCTAAAATCAGCTCAATAGCTTGTTCCAAAGATACTTCAAGAGGACTTAAGCCTTTAGGTAGAGACACAAATACATTATTATGTTTGACATATGGTCCAAATCTACCTGCATTCGATTCTACGCTTAAATCTTCAAAATCACCTAAATAACAAGGTAATTTAAAAAGCTGCATTGTTTCTTCAAAAGTAATTTTACTTATTTTTTGATCTGGAAGTAGCCCTGCGAATATTGGTTTTTCTTCTTCATCAACAGTTCCAATTTGAGCCATCGGACCAAATTTACCAAGTCTAACACTCACCTTTCTTCCGCTCACTGGATCAACTCCAAGGACTCTTTCTCCAGTTTCTCTAGTTGCATTTTGTTGTACATCCTCAACTGTAGAGTGAAACGGACCATAAAAATCTTTTAAAATACTAGTCCATTCTATATCACCGTTGGCAATTTTATCAAAATCTTGTTCAACACTGGCGGTAAAATTATAATTTAAAATATTTTGAAAGTTATTAACTAAAAAATCTGTTACAATCATTCCAACTTCGGTGGGCACTAATTTTCCTTTGTCAGAACCTGTATTTTCTGTTAATATAGAAGTTTTTATTTCATTATTTTGAGTGAAAAGTTGTCTATAATTTCTCTCATGTCCCTCATAACTACCCTTTACAACATATTTTCTGTTTTGAATAGTTGTAATTGTTGGAGCGTATGTGGATGGGCGTCCAATTCCTAATTCTTCTAACTTCTTAACCAAAGAAGCTTCAGAATATCGATATGGCGGTCGGCTAAACTTTTCAGTTGCTGTAATTGAGTTACCAGATAATTGAGTCCCTCTTTGAAGATTTGGAAGCAATCCCTGAGAATCTTCATTTTCATTATTATCAATTCCCTCAATATAAACTTTTAAAAATCCGTCAAATTGAATTATCTCACCTTTACAAGTAAACTGATTTTCGTACTTGTCAGATGATATTTTTAAAATGGTTCTTTCTAAGATTGCATCACTCATTTGAGAAGCGATAGTTCTAAGCCAAATTAAATTATATAATTTAATTTGATCAGACTCCATATTAACTTGTCTATTTTCAAAATTGGTAGGCCTTATGGCTTCATGAGCTTCTTGTGCTCCTTTATTTTTATTTGAAAATTTTTTTCTTTTATGATAATTATCTCCGTAAGTCTTCGATATAACTTTTCCAGCGGCATTCAAAGCATCATCAGAAAGATTGACACTGTCGGTTCTCATGTATGTTATATTTCCAGACTCATATAATCTTTGAGCTGCAGACATTGTTCGACTTACTGAAAATCCTAATTTTCTAGATGCCTCTTGTTGCAAGGTAGAAGTAGTAAATGGAGCTGATGAAGATTTTTTAAACGGTTTCTTTTCAACAGATGAAATTAAAAATTTTGAATTTATACTTTTTTCNAGAATACTTTTAGCTTCTTCTTCAGAGCCAAAAACTCCAGTTAATTGAGCATCTAAAATATTATCACTTGAATCAGAAAATTTTCCTGAGATTTTGAACGAAGAGACAGGGACGAAATCATTTATCTCATTTTCTCTATCTACTAATAATCTAACAGCTACAGACTGAACTCTTCCTGCAGAAAGACCTCCTTTAACTTTTCTCCATAAAATTGGAGAAATTTCAAATCCAACTAATCTATCAATTATACGTCTTGCTTGTTGAGCATTAACTAAATCATAATTTATTTCTCTTGGATTTTCAATTGCATTTAAAATTGCTTTTTTGGTAATTTCCCTAAAAACGATTCTTTTAGTCTTTGCTTTTTCTAATTTTAAGCTTTCAAATAAATGCCATGCAATAGCCTCTCCTTCTCTATCTTCATCACTAGCTAACCAAACGGTATCTGCTGAGGAAGCCTGTTTTTTTAATTGCTTTACGATATCTTTTTTATCACTTGAAATGATATATTTTGGCTTAAAATCATTATCTACATCAATCCCAATTTCTTTAGATGGCAAATCAGAAATATGACCATAACTGGAGGATACTTTAAAGTCTGATCCAAGGTATTTTTCTATAGTTTTTGCCTTAGCAGGAGATTCAACAATTACTAAATTTTTAGACATTTAAAATTGATTTTGAGATCACAAAAGTATATTTTTTTTTTTATTCAAAATTTAGAGCAACTAATAAATAGTATATTTTTGATTAAAATTTATACTGACATATTGTCACATATTGTTATATTTGCATAAAATTTACACAGATTAATTGACTATGAGTATTGGATTGAAAATAAATAAAAAAAAAGTTTCTAAGAAGTTTTATATAGAAAGTTACGGATGTCAAATGAATTTTGCTGACAGTGAAGTTGTCGCCTCAATTGTTTCTAAAGAAGGCTACAACTCTACCAACGATTTAAATGACGCTGATTTAATTTTACTTAACACATGCTCAATTAGAGAAAAAGCTGAACTAACAGTAAGAAAGAGACTTGAAAGTTTTAATAAATTAAAAAGAAAAAATAAAAATTTAAAAGTTGGAGTCCTTGGCTGCATGGCTGAAAGACTTAAAAGTAAATTTTTAGATGAAGAAAAAATTGTTGACCTAGTTGTTGGTCCTGATGCTTATAAAGATATTCCTAATCTTTTAGAGGAAATTAATGAGGGTAGAAATGCTGTAAATGTTATTTTATCTAAAGAAGAAACATATGGAGATATTAGTCCAGTTAGACTCTCTTCAAACGGAGTTACAGCTTTTGTTTCAATAACAAGAGGATGTGATAATATGTGTACTTTTTGTGTAGTTCCATTTACAAGAGGACGAGAAAGAAGTAGAGATCCTAAAAGTATTTTAGATGAAATCAAAGAATTAAATAATTCAAATTATAAAGAAATTACTTTACTGGGGCAGAATGTAGACAGTTACTTATGGTATGGTGGGGGATTAAAAAAAGATTTTAAAAACGCTAATGAATTTGTTAAAAAGACATCTGTTGATTTTTCTAAACTTNTAAAACTTGTNGCAGAAGCATACCCTAAACTTAGAATTAGATTTTCAACATCAAATCCTCAAGATATGAGTTTGGATGTTATAAAAACTATGGCAAATTATGATAACATATGTAATTACATTCATCTTCCTGTTCAGTCTGGAAGTAATTCGATATTAAAGTCAATGAATAGACAGCATACAAGAGAGGAATACTTAAACTTAATAAAAAATATTAAAGACATTATACCTAATTGCGGAATTTCTCATGATATGATTACTGGATTTCCTAATGAAAGTGACATAGATCATAAACAAACTTTAAGTTTAATGAGAGAAGTGAAGTATGATTTTGGATACATGTTTAAATACTCTGAAAGACCTGGTACTTATGCTGCAAAAAAATTTGATGACAATGTTAAAGAATCAGTAAAAAAAATAAGATTACAACAGATAATAGACTTGCAACAAGCACACAGTCATTATAGAACTAAACAGTATATAGGTAAAATAGTGGAAGTTTTGATAGAAAAAGAATCTAAAAAATCTAACACCCATTGGGCGGGAAGAAATGAGCAAAATACGATGGTTGTTTTTCCTAAAGGATCACATAAAATAGGTGATTTTGTTAAAGTAAAAATTTTANAATGTACATCTGCTACTTTAATTGGAGTTAGTCAAGATTTATAAAAAAAATATTATGGAATCTAGTACACAAAATATTAAACAAAGATTTGGAATAATTGGTAATGATCCAACTTTAAACAGATCTATAGAAAAAGCAATGAGAGTATCTCCAACTGATATTTCTGTCTTAGTTACAGGTGAAAGCGGAGTTGGAAAAGAAAGTTTTCCAAAAATAATTCATCAATTATCTCATAGAAAACACAATAAATATATTGCCGTTAACTGTGGAGCTATTCCTGACGGAACTATTGATTCAGAATTATTTGGACACGAAAAAGGAGCGTTTACTGGTGCAAATAGTGCAAGAAAAGGTTATTTTGAAGTCGCAGATGGTGGTACTATTTTTCTCGATGAAGTTGGAGAACTTCCATTAACAACTCAAGTTAGACTTTTAAGAGTGTTAGAAAATGGAGAATATATAAAAGTAGGTGCCTCAGAAGTTCAAAAAACTAATGTAAGAATTGTTGCTGCCACCAATCTTGATATGGAAAAAGCAATCCAAAAAGGAAAATTTAGAGAAGATTTATATTATAGATTAAGTACTGTTGAAATCAAAATTCCTCCATTACGAAACAGAAGAGAAGACATTCATTTATTATTTAGAAAGTTTGCAAGTGATTTTGCAAAAAAATATAACATGCCAACCATTCGACTTAATGAAAATGCTCAGCATCTTTTAAATATGTATCGTTGGAACGGAAATATTCGTCAATTAAGAAATGTCGCTGAACAGCTTTCAGTTTTAGAAGAAAAAAGAGAAGTTTCNAGTCAGTTGCTTCAATCTTATTTACCAGAATTCAACTCTACATTGCCAGCTTTAATTAATAAAGNTAAATCAGCAGACGATTTTTCAAATGAAAGAGAGATTTTATATAAAATCTTATTTGATATGAAAAAAGATTTAAATGACTTAAAAAAAATAACAAATCATCTAAACAGTGATGAATACAAATCTGATANAAAAGAAAAAGATTTCAATTCATTAGATAGTTTACACGAAAAATTAATTAGAGAAAAGGAGACAGAAATTATAGAAATTAAGGAAAAAGAAAGTATTTTTAATTCAAAAGAAGATAAATACCACTTTGCTGAGGAAATAAAGGAAGAAGAAACACTATCAATTCACGATAAAGAACTTGAGTTGATAAAAAAAGCATTGGAAAGAAATAACGGNAAAAGGAAAGCAGCAGCAATTGAGTTAGGAATTTCGGAAAGAACTTTATATAGAAAAATTAAGCAGCATGACATCGAATTATAAAATAATAACATTATTGTTATTCTCTATTATATTAGAGAGTTGCGGNAATTATTCTTTTACAGGAGCTTCAATNCCTGAAGGAACCGAAAGTTTTCAGGTTAATTTTTTTGAAAATGAAGCAGGCAACTCAATGGGCTCAATATTTGAACCTGGGTTGGATAGAGATTTTACCATAGCTCTTCAAAATATTTTACAAAACCAAACTAATTTACAACTTTTGAGCTCGGATGCTGATTTAATTTACGAGGGTGAAATAAAAGAATACAGAGTCAGTCCTATGACCTCTACATCAAACCTTCAAGCTTCACAAAATAGACTTAGTGTTGGAGTAAATGTAAGATTTATAAATATTAAAAAAGAAGAAGATAATTTCGAAAGAAAATTTTCATTTTATTTTGATTATCCTGCAGAAACACAATTGTTAAATGTAAAATCTGAAGCTCACGATATAATATTTGAAAGAATTACACAAGACATTTTTAACGCATCATTAGCAAAATGGTAGACATTAGTATAGACAATTTTAATAATCTTGTGAAAAATCCAAATGACATTAATTTGGATCAAAGTATTTTAATAAAAAAAATAATCAAAAAATATCCATATTTTCAAACAGCACGAATTATTGAACTAATTGGTTTAAAAAAATTTAATAATATTAGGTTCAATAGTGCTTTAAAAACTAGTTCAATCTACTCAACTGACAGAACGGTTTTATATGATATAATAGAACTTGACAAAGTAATTTCTAAAAAAACTAAACCTATTCTTTCCTCAGAGAATACCAAAAACTCATTTATTAAGTGGCTTAAAGTAAGTAAACATCTATCAAATAACGAATCATCACAAGAATCGCTTATAGAAAATTTTTTAAAAGTTACTCCAAAGATTAANCCTGAAAAAAATACTTCAAATACTGATTTAGCTTCTGATTTTAAACTCACTAAAAAAGAATTTATGACAGAAACTTTAGCTAAAATTTATTTTAAACAAAATAAATTTGAAGAGGCAATAAGAGCTTATGAAATTCTTTCCTTGAAATATCCAGAAAAAATCAGTTTATTTGCAGACCAAATCAAAACTATAAAGAATAGTTTAAAAAATAAAAGTTATGAGTAGTTTTTCAATTTTTTTAATATTAATATTAGTAGTTTCTTTTTTACTTGTGTTGGTAATAATGGTTCAGAACCCAAAAGGTGGCGGATTGTCATCCTCATTTGGCGGCGGAGATTCTCAACAAATAGGTGGAGTAAGAAAAACTACCGATTTTTTAGATAAAAGCACTTGGGTATTAGCTTCTTTATTACTAATTCTAATATTACTTTCTAATATAACACTTGACAGAAACAACGAAAATATTGATTCAAAACTGTTAGATTCTAATAATTTAGAAACGGCAATTCCTGAAGCATTACCTGATGAAATTCCTCTGGAAATTCCAGTTCAGGAATAATTTTTCACAAACTAAATGTCAGCTTGTCACTGAAAAAAACAATCTTTGATCATTTTGTCATAATAATTACCTTGGCATGATTGCTGTAATTTAATATTAAAAATAAAATTATGAGTAAATTAAACATTAAACCATTAGCTGATAGAGTATTAGTAGAACCTCTTGAGGCAGAAACTAAAACTGCATCTGGAATAATTATCCCAGATACAGCTAAAGAAAAACCTCAAAAAGGAAATATTGTTGCTGTTGGACCTGGAACTAAGGAAAACCCTGTAACAGTTAAAGTTGGAGATTCTGTTTTATATGGAAAATATAGTGGAACAGAGCTTAAACTGGATAGTAAAAATTACTTAATTATGCGAGAATCAGATATTCTTGCAATTGTTTAAAAATTAAAAAATAATAAAATGGCAAAAAAAATACAATTTGATGTTGAAGCAAGAGAAGGCCTTAAAAAAGGAGTTGATGCTTTAGCAAATGCAGTGAAAGTAACTTTAGGACCAAAAGGTCGTAATGTTATTATAGGTAAAGCTTTTGGTGGTCCACAAATCACTAAAGATGGAGTTACCGTTGCTAAGGAAATTGAGTTAGAAGATGCATTAGAAAACATGGGAGCTCAAATGGTGAAAGAAGTTGCTTCAAAAACTAATGATTTAGCTGGTGATGGAACTACTACTGCTACTATTTTAGCGCAAGCGATTGTGAAAGAAGGTTTGAAAAATGTTACTGCAGGAGCAAATCCTATGGATTTGAAAAGAGGAGTCGACAAAGCAGTTGAAGCTATTGTAAAACAGTTAAACAAAAATGCAGAAACTGTTGGGAGTTCTTCTGACAAAATAAAACAAGTAGCCTCAATATCTGCTAATAATGATGAATCAATAGGGTCTTTAATTACTGAAGCATTTGAAAAAGTAGGAAAAGAAGGTGTTATCACTGTTGAAGAAGCTAAAGGAACTGATACTTACGTTGATGTTGTTGAAGGTATGCAGTTCGATAGAGGATATCTTTCTCCATATTTTGTTACAAACTCTGAAAAAATGGAGTCAGACTTAGAATCTCCTTATATTTTATTGTACGATAAAAAAATATCTGCAATGAAAGATTTATTACCCGTATTAGAGCCAGTAGCTCAAAGCGGAAAACCATTACTGGTAATTGCTGAAGACGTTGATGGAGAAGCTCTTGCAACTTTAGTTGTAAATAAATTAAGAGGTTCTTTAAAAATTGCAGCTGTGAAAGCTCCTGGATTTGGAGATAGAAGAAAAGCCATGCTTGAAGACATTGCTATTTTGACTGGTGGAACTGTAATTTCAGAAGATAGAGGATTTACATTAGAAAATACTACAATTGAAATGCTAGGGTCTGCCGAAAGAGTAACTATCGATAAAGATAATACTACTATAGTAAATGGAGCAGGAGTAAAAGAAAATATTGAAGCTAGAGTGAATCAAATTAAGGCTCAGATAGAAACTACAACATCAGATTACGACAAAGAAAAGTTACAAGAAAGATTAGCGAAATTAGCAGGTGGTGTCGCTGTACTTTATGTTGGTGCTGCATCTGAAGTTGAAATGAAAGAAAAAAAGGATAGAGTTGACGATGCNCTTCACGCAACTAGAGCTGCNGTTGANGAAGGTATAGTAAGCTGGGGGTGGTGTTGCATTATTAAGATCTAGAAAAGTTTTAGAGAAAATNACGAGCGAAAATTTAGANGAAGTTACTGGTATTCAAATTATTTCTAGGGCTATTGAAGCTCCGCTAAGAACAATTGTTGAAAACGCAGGTGGTGAAGGTTCGGTTGTTGTTGCAAAAGTTATGGAGGGGAAAGGTAATTTTGGATATGATGCAAAATCAGAAACTTATGTTGATTTATTGAAAGAAGGTATAATTGATCCTAAAAAAGTAACAAGAATTGCTTTAGAGAATGCTGCATCGGTTGCAGGAATGATTTTAACAACTGAATGTGCTCTTGTTGATATCAAAGAAGATGCTCCGCCGGCAATGCCTCCAATGGGCGGTGGCGGTATGCCAGGAATGATGTAATCACAAACATATAACTGCCCTTTACGGGCAGTTTTTTTTTATGTACGAAAAAGAATATTCAATNATTGAAAAAAAAATNGAGAATCTTAATATGGATGATTCTCTGAGTTTTGTTTGTGAATTTCTGCAAAAAAATATTAAAGGATACGACTGGGTTGGATATTATTTTCACAACGATGAAAATCAATTAGTTCTAAAAACATATTTTGGTTTAAAAACTGATCATACAATCATTCCCTTTGGAAAAGGAATTTGTGGACAAACTGCTGAATCTAATACGCACATGATTGTGGATGATGTTAATAATGAAGAAAATTACATCTCTTGTAATATAAATGTCAAATCTGAAATAGTAGTTCCTTTATTTTTAAATAAAATAAATATTGGTCAAATTGATATTGATTCAAACACTCTAAGCAGATTTAAATTAGATGATTTAAAATTTTTAAAAAAAGTAAATATTTTAATTTCAAAAAAAATATAAAATTTTACAAAAACTCTACTTTTTTTTTAAAAAAAAACTACTTTTATAATATACTTTTTTCCATAAAATTATGCTAAAATTAAAGTCAGCCTTAATATCTGTTTTTAATAAAGACGGATTAGAACCAATTGCTAAGAAACTCAACACACTTGGTGTCAAAATTTATTCTACAGGAGGAACTGAACTGTTTTTAAAAAAAATTGGTATCCCTGTAATTAGAGTGGAAGACGTTACTGGATACCCGTCTATTCTTGGAGGAAGAGTCAAAACACTTCATCCTAAAATTTTTGGAGGAATTTTAAACAGAAACGACAATAATAATGATATAACTGATCTTGAAAATTTTAAAATCCCAAATATTGATGTAGTAATCGTTGATCTCTATCCTTTTGAAGAAACAGTAAAATCCAACGATACTGAACAAAATATAATAGAAAAAATTGACATAGGTGGTATTTCACTAATTAGAGCTGCTGCTAAAAACTTCAAAGATGTAATGTGTATTTCTTCAAAAAACGACTATTCAGATTTTTTAGAAATACTTAACAACAACGGTAGTGAAGTCAATTTAGAATCTAGAAAAGACTTTGCATCCAGAGCTTTCAATGTATCTTCTCATTATGATACAGCTATTTTTAATTATTTTAAAGATGACAACAATTCTCTTAAAGCAAGTTTTAAAAATGGGAAAGAACTACGTTATGGTGAAAACCCACATCAAAATGGTACGTTTTATGGCGATTTTAATTCAATGTTTGATCAATTACATGGAAAAGAGCTTTCTTACAATAATNTACTTGATGTTGATGCAGCTGTAAATTTNATTTTAGAATTTTATAATGATATACCAACATTTGCNATATTAAAGCACAATAATGCNTGTGGATTGGCTTCCAGAGATTCGCTCATAGATGCTTATAAAGATGCTTTAGCTGGTGATCCTNTTTCTGCTTTTGGAGGAGTTTTAATTTCAAATAAAAAAATTGATTTAGAAACTGCTAAAGAAATTAACAAACTTTTTTGTGAAGTTGTGATTGCCCC
>JGI26115J46592_1000276_pt1 | contig 11084 bp, 8 predicted proteins | sample AOAMet1_07_M0_10_2_FD_46592 | JGI IMG/M metagenome (IMG submission 46592)
AAAAGAATACCAATTTCTTTAGAAAGGGAGTTTGATTCTGCTAGGATATCATCTAGTTTTGCCTGGGTAGCACGACGGTTGTCGTCTGCCTCTAGAACTTGATTAATAACAGGTGTTGCATCCATACCTCTTTTTTTCAAGGCTTTGATGAAGGCTTCTTTATGATCTCTAATGCGCTGAACTTGTAACATGTTTCCCTTAATTTTTATAAGGCAAAGTTATGGAATTTGTAATAATGAAGGCTTTATTGTACTAGAAATTAGCAAGTAGATTTGTTTGGCAACAAAAGTAAAGCCCAAAGCACGTTATTGCTAGGGATGTATTGTATTGTGCTGCTTTTTTAAGGGAGAGGACGCTAAAAACGTTTTAATAAAAACCCCATAATCACAAGAATAAAAATAACCAGTAGCACCACAGATTGCATGTTGCGAGCTTTGTCTTTTTTAGAGTTTTTGTTGAGCATGAGATGGTTTTAAAACTAAAGTATAAATATAGCTATTAATTTTTTTCTGGTTGCTATCCTACTTTTTTGGTGAAGGCAAGATCCAAAAGTGGTGTTTTAAAGGGGTCCATTTTTGTGACCCTAGATCTATGGTGTCATTTATTAAACGAGCATAAGCCCCTCCATTTACACTTACTTTTGTGTCTGCAAACACAGCAACATCAATGCCTTTGGCGGCTTGTATTTGCTTTATTCTTTGGGCCAACTGCCAGATAACATCTGGTTTTGTGCCTACCGTTCTTTGTTGTTTTNGGGTAAGTATCTCCTTGATGTTGTACTTGCTTTTTTCTTGTGTTTTTTTATCTAGCGTGTACATGGTGGTGTANCCTGTTTTACTTCTTAGCATCATACGCCAACTNAGGCGGTGCCCNTCTTCTGTCCATAAAACATCATCTTTGATAGCTAGGTGCCTAAGAGGAAGCGCTATTTGTATTATGAAATATAAGCACAACATACCGCTAATTATCTTGCTGTAGGGTGGCACTTTAACCTCCCCCAAATCATAGTGCGCTTTTTTTGGGAAAAAGCGCTGTTGTAAATTTTTGGAAGAGAAAAAGAAAAAGGCAAATGCCAAAGACATGAACGGGAAAATACCTATTTGAAATACCACAGCATTAAAAAGGTGAAACACAATAGAGCTACAAAATGCTATAAAACGGGTTCGTTTGTATAAAAGTAGTGGTACAATGAGCGCGTCAAACAAGATACCAACATATGCAATACTATAATGCACCCATTGTTGCTGTAAAAAAGAGCCAATGAGCCAATAGTCTTTTTTGCCTGTCATAAATAAGCCAGTGACCGTTCCGTCCAGCCAGGCTGGGTATATTTTTGCAATAGCCGCATAGGTGTAAACAATCCAAACTTGCATAATAAGCGCCAAGATTACCCATCTAGGCATAGATCTAGAGGCTATGCTTGGTTTTTGTCTTGTATCTATAGAAAACCATTTGTTGGCAGGTAAAAAAACCATGATCCAAGACAGCAGCAGCATTAAATAATAATGGTTGTTGTAGCTGCTTTTTTGCATCAAGTATACCCCGCTCCACATCACAGCAAAGCAAAACATACTGAGTCTGTATTTATACCCTAGCATTACTCCAACTCCTAGTATGCCCAAACACATAAAGTAGAAATACATCCCGTTACCCTCTAGGGGTTGTAGAAACTCAAAACCAATAAAGTTGAATGTAAACTGCGGGTCTATAAGGGTTTTTTTTACCCAGCCCGTTGCAATGGCTCCAAAGCCCTCGAGGGCAATAAGAAAACCAAATACTACTCTAAAGAGTATTAGCCCAGTATTGTCAATATGTTTAAAAAGGAGCTTATACAAGGGTTTGTATATAGTCTCGTGCAAAGNNTTCGTCTTTTTGGATGGCTTGTTTTAAGCTTTCTAAGTCTTTAAAAGTTGCNTCCTCACGTATGTGTTGTAAAAAGTGTAGTTGTAGCTCTTTGCCGTAGAGATCTGTATTTGTGTCTAGAAAAAATGTTTCTATACTCTTTGCGGTACCTCCTACGGTAGGGTTGGTTCCTATGCTTGTGATGCCGTAGGTTAGGGTATTGTTTACTTGGGCCTTTACCACATATACTCCATTTTTGGGTATAAGCTTATAGGTTTGTGGCACATGCAAATTGGCGGTGGGGTAGCCAATGGTTCTACCTAGGGCTTTACCTTTAGTTACGACGCCTTCTATGGTAAAGGCATAGCCCAGGTATGTATTTGCGGTTTGGATATCTCCCTTTGACAGTGCTTTTCTAATTTTGGTAGAACTTACAGATACCTCATCTAGTTGTTGGGCGCTTATTTCTTCTACCTCAAAGCCAAATTGCTCTCCGTATTTTTTAAGGTCTTGGATATCTGCATTTCTGTTTCTTCCAAAGCGGTGGTCATAGCCAATAATAATTTTTTTAGCCTTGAGCTGTGTTACCAAAATATCTCTTACATATTCAAGGGCAGAGAGTCTTGAAAACTCATAGGTAAATGGTTCTACCACAAAATAATCTAGGCCAATATTTTCTAGAAGTTGTTTTTTTTCTGAAAGGGTGTTTATAAGCTTGATATCGCTGTTTTTTTGCAAAACCATCCTAGGGTGCGGAAAAAAAGTAAGTACCACAGATACGAGCCCCTGCTGTTTTGCAGCCGTAACCAAACGCTGCACAATTGCGCGGTGGCCAACATGAACACCATCAAAGGTGCCAATGGTAATTACACTTTGTGTATTACTTGTAAATTCAGCGGTAGTTGTGAGTTGCTCCATCTATATTAACCGTTAAAGCTATTCATGGTATTGTCTAGCCCAGCTAGGGCAAAAGATTCTATAGCTTCAATGCTCTTTGGAATTTGGGTAATAAGGTGAGACTCCTCTTGTGGGGTCCACTCACCTAAAACATAATCTACTTGTTTGCCCTTAGAGAAGGCATCACTTATGCCAAATCTAAAACGGGGATATTTTCCGGTACTAAGCATNTCTTGGATATCTTTAAGACCATTATGGCCTCCGCTACTTCCTTTGCCTTTTATTCTAAAGGTTCCAAAGGGTAGGTTGAGGTCATCGGTTACTACTAGCAGATTTTCAAGGGGTATATTTTCTTTCTCCATCCAGTATTTTACTGCCTTGCCACTTAGATTCATGAAAGTGCTTGGTTTAAGCAGTATAAGGGTGCGCCCCTTTTTTTTATGAGTAGTAATATCTCCTAGTTTTACGGTTTCCCAGCTAAGATCTGCTTGTTTTGCCAGGGCATCAAGGACTCTAAAGCCAATGTTATGGCGTGTATTTTTGTAGGCAGGGCCAATATTTCCTAGGCCAGCGATTAAAAATTTTTTCATATCCAAGCTCCTATTCTTTGTAGTAGGTGTTTGTTTGTGTGCTGCTGTTTGTTTCTCTATCTCTAAAGATACGTTGTTTGCAGCTGGGTTTTGAAGCCCCATCAATTTTCTAACAAATGAAAGCATTGTTTTTATGTTCCTTTTGTAAAAATAAAAAAAGCATCCCGAATTAACGGAATGCTTTGTATATAATTAACGTTGGCGTAATTATTCTGCTGGAGCTGCCTCTGGAGCTGCAGCTCCTTCTGCACCTTCTGCACCTTCTTCTCCTTCTTCTTCTTCTTCCTCATCATCAACAGCTGTTCTAGATGTTCTAATTTGGCAAATTACAGTGTTATCTGTATGAAGTATTGAGAATGTATCTTCTTTTACAGCAGTGATATACATTTTTGCACCAATCTTCATTTCTGTAATATCTGCATCGATAAAATCTGGAAGGTTTTTTGGTATTGCCTTAACACGTAATTTACGTGTTACAATACGAAGTACACCACCATTTTTTACACCACGAGAACTTCCTGAAACACGTACAGGAATTTCCATCATTACTTCTTTATCATCAAATATTTGATAAAAATCGATGTGCAGGATTCTGTCTGTTACTGGGTGAAATTGAATGTCTTGTAAAATTGCATTCACTTTAACACCGTCTAACTCAATTACTACAGTATGCACATCTGGTGTGTATACTAGTTTATTGAAGGAAAGCTCTGGTGATTGAAAGTGAATTGGCTCGTCTCCTCCGTATACTACGCAAGGAACCATACCAGCATTACGTANGGCTGCAGTTGCTTTTTTGCCTACGACTTCTCTTTTTGATCCGTTGATTGTAATTGATTTCATTTTGAAATTTTAATTTATAATATGTTGTTTTCCCGAATTTTCGGGCTGCAAAGATAAAATTTTATATTGTAAAGTAATCGCTCTTGAGCACAATTTTGACACAAAGACTTAAAATCAGGTATGCTTTGCTGGGTTTAAGGTTTCAACACCCTTAACATTGGATCTTAAGTTACATCAAGAACTTAGAACTTATAGACTCATTTTCATGCACGCTTTTCATGACATCTGCAAATAAAGTGGCGCAGGTAAGTACTTTAAGTTTTGGGCTTTCTTGACCAATAGGAATAGAGTCTGTAACAATAAGTTCTTGTAGTTTTGAGTTTTCAAGACGCTCAAAGGCGCTTCCAGACATAATAGGGTGGGTACAAATAGCACGAACGCTAAGTGCGCCACGCTCCATCATTAAATCTGCAGCTTTTGTNAGGGTTCCTGCGGTATCTACCATGTCATCTACCAAGACTACATTTTTACCTTTTACATCTCCAATGAGCTCCATGTGGCTAATAACGTTTGCTTTTTCGCGCTGTTTGTAGCAAATTACTACATCACTAGAAAGGGCCTTNGANTANGCGTANGCTCTTTTACTACCTCCCATATCTGGTGATGCAATGGTTAAATTATCAAGCTGTAAGCTTTTTAAATAAGGCAAGAAAATAGTAGATGCGTATAGATGATCTACTGGTTTTTCGAAAAATCCTTGTATTTGGTCTGCGTGTAAATCCATGGTGATAATTCGGGTGGCTCCTGCAGTTTCTAACATTTTTGCGATGAGCTTTGCAGCTATAGGCACACGAGGCTTGTCTTTTCTGTCTTGTCTTGCCCAACCAAAATAAGGTATTACAGCAGTAATATGTCTAGCACTTGCGCGTTTTGCCGCATCACACATGAGCAGTAGCTCCATAAGGTTGTCACTGCTTGGGTGTGTAGAGCCAATTAAAAACACGCGGCATCCACGCACAGACTCCTCAAAACTTGGCTGAAACTCTCCATCACTATAGGTTGAGGTAATGATATTTCCTAGAGGAACCCCGAAGGATTTGGCAATATCTTTGGCAAGTGTTTGGCTTTGTTTACAGGCAAAAATCTTTAGTGTTGGCATGGCTCGTTTTTTTGTTACAACAAATGTAAAAGAAAACATTGCAAGAGATAAAATAAGTTGTGCGGAGTTATTAAGAAAATATTAAGATTACTTTTTGGGAGTAGAACCCATAAAATTAAATAGGTGCAATAGTCAAAGAATTGCTTTATAAACAAAAACTACTAACCCTATGAGAGCAGTGTATTTGGACGATGCTATCTACATTTTTAGCTAAAAAAAACTCTCTTATAAATTTATGAGAGAGTTTTACTTGCAATATGCTTGTGATTTTGGATTGCGTGCTGTTTATTTGTTATTCCCTAAATTTAAAATTATGAAAAATATATTTTTTGCGTTTCTTTTGCTTTTATCTACTATATCCTTCTCCCAGGTTGGGATAGGAACAATTACTCCAGATGCGTCATCTGTACTTGATATCACCGCTACAGATGCTGGATTACTGGTGCCTAGATTAACAACGACTCAAAGAGATGCTTTGTCATCTCCAGCGACAGGACTTCTTATTTTTAACACAACCACTAAATCATTCCAATACAATTTTGGGGATGGCTCTAGTGTTAATTGGTATTCTTTAGATGCACAGTCTGATACTTCCTCAAATAGCTCTTCAAATGTTTATTTTGGCAAGGCCTTTATAAGTTCCACAGGTGTATTAACAATTACAGGGATCCCTTTTCAGCCTACTAGCGTTTCTTTTAATGCTGCCGCTAACATAGATAATTATAACCTAAATACAGATGGAGTAGGAAATTCTAACAATCAAAACTCAAGAAACAATTATCAGGGTTTTATGTATGGGTATGCTCAATTCTCAGGAGGTTCAATAACCCAACAAGTTATATCTGTAGGGGGCTCCGGTTCTTCATTAAATGATATCTCTAGATATTCATCCGATTCTCATTGCATCGGTATACGATATGGAGATAACGATGGTGATAATCTTGGTAGAACTAGAGCATCACTCACCGAGTTCACAACAGATGGTTTTAAATTAAACGTTAATGAAAAAGTGGATAATTTAATTATACTCTTTACAGCTCATAAATAAAATTTTACCTAAATTTTAAATTATGAAAAATATATTTTTTGTACTTATTTTGCTTTTATCTACTATATCCTTCTCTCAAGTTGGGATAGGAACAACTACTCCAGATGCGTCATCTGTGCTTGATATCACCGCCACAGACGCTGGATTACTGGTGCCTAGATTAACAACGACTCAAAGAGACGCTTTGTCATCACCAGCGACAGGACTTCTTATTTTTAACACAACCACTAAATCATTCCAATACAATTTTGGGGATGGCTCTAGTGTTAATTGGTATTCTTTAGATGCACAGTCTGATACTTCTAATTCAAGCTCTATTTCTGGTCTTGTAGCCGCAAATACCGGTGCCTTAATTGCAGGGTCAGGATATACAAGCGCTGGTCTTGGTACTGGGAGATATAGAATTACATTTAGTGACACGGCAAATAATACTGATTATACGGTTTTAGCTACTTCAAACACAAATGAGACTTTAAATAACGAATTAGACGATGTATATATACGTGTAACCAATAAAACTACAACATCTTTTGATATTTGGACAACACGAGAAGATGATGGTGGTGGTAATGGACGCTGGGTAAACCGTGCTGGGAGTATATCTTTTGTTGTTTATTTCAACGAATAACAAAATTAAATACAAATAAAAAAATTTAACCTTTATCTTAGGTTAGCTTTTTTTTATACCAATTTTTGTCTGTTATTTTATAAAATAACCAAATAGTGTACTCTTTGTAGACTAGACACCTATAGAGCGTGTGCAAAAATAATTTTAATGCCAGGTAATTTTTAATCACAAGGCGTTTTCTTCTTACTTTTTTTGTGTTTGTGAACTGATTTTTAAAACGCTTTACATAGGCTGCCGTCTTTCTTGTTTTAACATATTGTAGGCTGTCTGGGCTATTAAAAACCTCAAAACACCCAGCCAAAAAGCACTGTAAAGGTTTCTTGAGTTTGTATAAGTTATTTACAGCTTGTTGCGCATTTGTTTTTTTGGATAGTAAAAAAACATCATAGCTGTTTCTTAAGGGTATGGTTTTGTAGTAAAACTCGTGGTCTGTAATTTGGTTGGCAATAATTGAAAGATTTAATTTATTAGCATAACTCAATAGGCTAATCTGGTTTATGGTTTGGATATCTTTTCTAATAAAGTCATAATTAAACTCAGCAGTATATTTTTCAATTAAAAGTTCTTTGTGTATTTCTAGGGCAGCAATATTGTTTTCTTTTTTAATTCTTCTGTAGTGGCGTTGCATAGGCAGATGGTAGTGATACTTTAAAACATCTGTATATCCATCNTTCCTTAATAATGCTATTGCTTTTGTGTACTGCTCTTTTGGTAAAATAAAATCTATGTCACCAATCATGCGCTCTGCAATATCTGTGTAGAGCCCGGCCAATAAATTACCAGTTCCTTTTAAAAATATAGGTGTAAGACCATGATTAAGCAGTAAGGTGTTTAACGCTCTTGCCTGGGTACTAATTTGCTGGTTTCTTTCACGGTTAAGCCCTGTTATAAGCTCCATGTAGTTTACCAGATCTGTTGGCAGGTAATGTAAAAATCCCGCACGCTTTAAATTGCAATACAGGGCAGGAAACACCAGTTGCTGGGTACTTAGTTTGACCACAGCATCCCAATCTATGGTATTTGATTGCAGTGTTTTTTCTATGGCAAGTTTGTTGTGTTTCTCTAAAGAAATGGTGAGGCAGGCAGCTATAAAATAAAAGGTTTCTTTATAACTCATCTTTAAATAACTTTTGAGACCAGGGCAAGCATTTGATATGTGGGTTGGCACCTTTTAACGAGTTAAGCCTGCCAAAAAATAACTCTTTTAGGGTATAAGAAAGCAAAAGGATGCTTATTTTTTAGAGTATTTTAACTTGTATTTTGTATTGTACTTTGGATCGAAATTAATTTTGTTTGTTGTGTTGCTTTTATTGTTGCCATTTCCTTGAAATGGGTTTCCCCCGCCTGGAGGGCATGGGGTTCCTGTATTACAATCTCCAGTTATAAAATCAATAGATCCATCACATTCTAGTGTGGGGCATTGGGTAGCTGAGTCACCGTCATAACAAGTATCACAACAAGTGGCAGGATTTCCGTCATCACATGGAAAACCTCCTCCACCGCCCGGATTATTAATAGAAAATGCTTGCGCTTTTTGAGGGTTTAAAATCATGAAGGTTCCAAGAGCGGTAAGAGCCGCATAGCCGCCTATTTTTTTTATAGCATCACCTCTAGATAATAGTTCTGAGACCTCTTTTTTGTTGTCTTTAAGCTCTTGCTTCATGCTTTTTTATTATTTACCATCATCGTAAATGCTTTAATTATTCTGAATAGAATATTTCAAATTACACTCAACTCAAAAATAATAAAAGCATTTATAATTACGCAGTATATTTAGATATCTTGTAAATAAAGTCTTTTTGTGTTTCTAAGATAACTTTTTATTGAATGATTACTTTTTTAGAAATGGCTTGCTCTCCAGCTCTTAAATTTATGATGTATACACCACTAGCCAGCCCTTGGGTAGAGATTTGTTGGCTTGCAGCTGTGTTGTTTAATGTTTTGCTGCGCACTTTCATTCCAAGCATATTATAAATCGTAGCGGTAGTTTTACCCATCTCTGGTGTTAGCCCTTTGATGGTAATAAAACTATCTGTATTGATCTTATATACATTAATAGTACTTGGGCTTAGCACATCATTTACGGCTAGGTTTTGAGTTGTAAAACGGATGTAAAACCTTCCAGCATCACTTAAATCACTCTGCGCAACTAGCTCAAAATCCTGATCTTTTAGAGATGTTAAAGTGCCATTTTGGGTATCTTCTAGATACACATTCACATCTTCAGGCAGTGTGTTGTTTGAGATACTAACTCTAAAGTTTTGGCCTACTTCTTGGTTAATAACCAGCGGTATGCTTTGGTTATAAGCAGACTCCAAATTCATGGCGTTTAGTTGGAAGTTAACCTCTTGATCATCTTCTGGCAATCTAGAGCTTAAGGCTGTTACTTGGTTATAAGCACCTGCGTCATATCCAGCATCCAACCCTAAGGTAAGCCCTTGTTGGAAATGAAATTTAGTTTTTGCTCTCTCTGCAGAGCCGTTAAATAGTTTTAAATCTAATTTATAGTTTAATAGTATTGGCGCACCAGATATAAAATCATCACCTCCCAAAATAGTTCTCATTTGAGGTGTGAAGCTAATTTGTGCTACTTCTGAATTTCTTGCTGCCACAAAGAACCCTTGTCCTGGGGCTATAAAAAGTGTACCATCATCACTATTGGTTTGTAGTTGATTAAATACATCCCATCCATCTTCATCAGCATCCCAATAATAAAGCCCAGTGTATTCTAGGTCTAAAACATTTGCATTAACATCTATAAAGTTAGTACCCCCGTTAGTAGCTCCTGCATTAGTATTTCCGTTTATATAAGATGAAAAAGGGTTAGCCACCAAATTCCAACGTCTTCCATTACCTCCATTTGCGCCATTTTGGTTTTGGATGTTTATAGTTTGCGTGGTTGTAGCTATCTCACCGGTAAAGGCAAGTGTCTGTCCTTGCATATCATTACCAGATCCTATTGAGTTTGTACCCATTTGATACCCTTTGGCTGCAGGGAAATTTGCATTCGGGATGGTTGACGTGGTATAATTGACCCAACTACCCCACTGTGTTAAATACTGTCCTAGGGCATAATAATCTCCGCCCATGGCCATCGCGCCACTGGTTGTATTGTTATTTGTGTTTGTTTGGGCAAAACTTTGCATGTTCTGGTTTAACACCGGAGGCCCTATAATATCCCACTCTCCGGCAGCTTGATAGTTTACAAACCTGTTATAAGTAATATTTCCGCTAGCAGTTCCCTCAACAATAATAGAGGCAAACTCAGTAGAGCTAGAGTTTAGGGTAAGGCTTCCTCCAGTATTTGTAAAATCTTTTTCAAGATACAGGTACGCATTTTTGGATATTGTAACCGTATTTCCTGTAATAAAAACGCTCCCAGCAGGATTTTTTAAGGTTGTAAAAGAAATTACACTACACCCGGTAGCTTCTCCTCCAGCATTTGTAGGCACTACTTTCCAGAAATATTGAGTTTCATACCCTAATTGTGGTAATTGGTACGATGTTACTTCTCCAAGGGTAATTGGAAGACCAAGATCACTACTATCTGAACTGTAATACACCTTGTAACCAGTTGCACCGCTCACTGCTTCCCAAGATAATTCTGGTGTTATAGATACACCGGTTGTTCCATCTGCAGGAGTTAACTCAGTGGCACAATCTGGTGCTGCTACAATCGTTGTAAAAGATATAGCATTACCACAGCCTGTTGCATCGCCTGAGGCGTTAGTGGCTACTACTTTCCAGTAATATTGTGTGCCATTTTGTAACGTTGGCAGTGTTACAGATGTGTTTGCAGTTTCGTCTAGGGCTGTTGTTGTGCTAATATCTAAGCCATAATATACCTTGTAACCAGTTGCACCGCTCACTGCTTCCCAAGATAATTCTGGTGTTATAGATACACCGGTTGTTCCATCTGCAGGAGTTAACCCAGTGGCACAATCTGGAATTAGTGTTTCTGTTGTAAAAGAGATAACACTACAGCCGCTAGCATCGCCTCTCGCGTTTGTGGGCACTACTTTCCAGTAGTGAAGTGTACCCTCTGGTAATGTTGGCAGTGTTACAGATGTGCTTGCAGTTTCGTCTAGGGCTGTTGTTGTGCTACTATCTGTACCATAAAATACTTTATAGCCAGTT
>JGI26115J46592_1000279_pt1 | contig 11035 bp, 10 predicted proteins | sample AOAMet1_07_M0_10_2_FD_46592 | JGI IMG/M metagenome (IMG submission 46592)
AAAAGAGCTGCTATTATAATAGCAGCTCTTTTTGTGAATGTATTGGCCTTAGAGTTACACCTCAAATTCTTTTAGTGTTGTTGTAATAATAGAAATACACTCGTGCAGCTGCTCCAGATTCATTACAAGCGGTGGCGCAAAACGAATAATATTTCCGTGGGTAGGTTTTGCCAACAAACCATTGTCACGTAGTCTCATACAAATGTTCCAGGCAGTATCACTCTGCTCATCATCATTGATAAGTATTGCGTTTAATAAACCCTTACCCCTTACCTCATTACAAATAGTACTAGTTTTTATGAACTTGTTAAGTTCTGCTCTAAAAATAATTCCTAAATTATATGCATTTTCTGCAAGCTTTTCATCTACAACAACCTCTAAAGCGGCCATTGCAACAGCCGCTGCAATTGGATTACCTCCAAAGGTTGACCCATGAGATCCTGGTGTGATTACCTTCATGATGGGATCATTTGCCAATACGGCAGAAACTGGATACGCACCACCACTTAAGGCTTTACCTAAAATTAATATATCTGGCTTAACATCTGGGGTACCGCTACAGTCTCTCTTTTCGCAAGAGCAGTTACCACAAGTAGCCAAAAGCCTCCCTGTTCTAGCAATTCCTGTTTGAACTTCGTCTGCAATAAAAAGAACGTTATAAGTTTCGCATAATGCCTTAGCATCTCTCAAATAATTTTCACTAGGTACAAAAACGCCAGCCTCTCCCTGTATAGGTTCTACTAGAAATCCTGCTATATTTTTATTAGTCTCTAAAACATCTTTCAAAGCCTGCAGGTTATCATACTCTACTTTAATAAATCCATTGGTATAGGGACCAAAATTTGCTTTTGCAACCGGGTCATTAGAAAATGATATAATAGTGGTTGTTCTTCCATGAAAATTATTGTTACACACAACAATCTCTGCCTTATTTTCTTGGATTCCTTTTACCTGGTAGGCCCAACGACGACAAATCTTTAAAGCCGTCTCTACAGCCTCTGCCCCAGTGTTCATTGGCAATATTTTATCAAAGTTAAAATAGGACGTTGCAAACTCTTCGTACTTTCCTAACATGTCGTTGTAAAATGCACGAGATGTTAAACTTAGGGTTTGCGATTGGGCTGTCATTGCTCCAACAATTTTTGGATGACAGTGCCCTTGGTTAACGGCACTATATGCAGATAGAAAATCATAATATTTTTTACCCTCTACATCCCAAACATAAACACCTTCGCCTTTATTTAAAACAACTGGTAGTGGATGATAATTGTGAGCTCCATATTTATTCTCTTGATCAATGGCTTGTTGAGACAATGTTTTCTCTGTTATAGACATAACATAAAATTTTAAAAATTAATACATGAAATTCCTACAATACCTTTATTTTCTTGATTGCTCAAAAATTCAGCGGAGGAGAGAAATCATCCTTTTGTAAAATTACTAAATTTAATATGTTTTTTTAAAGTCGTTGCACAATATTAATAAGTCATTTATAGTATTTTTACACTATGGCTAGAAAAAAATCTCAAAACAGAATTGTATTAGAACATCTTGAAGTAATTGATGCAGGTGCTAAAGGAAAAGCAATTGCCAAGGCTGCAGATGGACGTGTGGTATTCATAAACAATGCGGTTCCAGGAGATATTGTATCTGTGCAAACTACAAAAAAAGAAAAGCATACTTTGAAGGTACTGCAATAGAAATACACAAAGCCTCAGACAAACGTGTGGATCCTGTTTGTGAACATTTTGGTACTTGTGGAGGTTGTAAATGGCAACATATGGGGTATGAGCACCAATTATTTTTCAAACAAAAAGAAATAGAAAACAATTTAAGCCGTATTGGCAAAGTTGCATTGCCGGATATTACACCCATTTTAGGCTCTAAAGAACAGTATTTTTATAGAAATAAAATGGAATTTTCATTTAGTGACAGTAAATGGCTCACACTAGAACAAATTAAAGGAGATACAATTATTACAGATAAAAACGCACTTGGTTTTCATATTCCAGGTATGTGGGATAAAATTTTAAACCTTAACAAATGCCATCTACAAAAGGACCCAAGTAATGCCATTAGAGATTTTATAAAGCATACTGCTGAAAAGCTAGAGATTCCTTTTTTTAATACCAGAAATCAAACCGGTATATTACGCACCTTAATGTTAAGAACTGCTAGCACTGGAGAATTGATGGTTTTACTCCAACTCTTTGCCGAAGATAAATTAAAAAGAGAGGCGTTACTAGATGCTATATACAAAGAGTTTCCGGAGATTACCTCTTTACAATACGTCATTAACGGCAAAGGAAATGACACTATTTATGATCAAGAGGTTATTTGCTATAAAGGGAGAGATCATATATTTGAGCAAATGGAAGGATTAACCTTTAAGATTAATGCAAAATCTTTTTATCAGACAAATAGTGATCAGGCATTTGAGCTTTATAAAATAACCAGAGAGTTTGCTGATTTATCGGGAAGCGAGCTTGTTTTTGATTTGTACACCGGTACTGGAACCATCGCTCAATTTGTTGCTGCAAAAGCAAAAAAAGTAATTGGTGTTGAGTCTGTTCCAGATGCTATAACTGCTGCCACACAAAACGCAGAGCGAAATGGCATTACTAATTGCGAATTTTATGTGGGTGACATGAAGCAAGTCTTTAATCAAGACTTTATTGCAAAACATGGTGTTGCCGATGTTGTCATTACAGACCCACCTCGTGATGGTATGCACAAAGATGTCATAGAACAACTTATTTTGTTAGGCGCTCAAAAAATTGTGTATGTGAGTTGCAACAGTGCAACACAGGCAAGAGATTTAGCGCTCTTAGATGAGCACTACAAGGTAACTAAAGTACAGCCTGTAGACATGTTTCCGCAAACACATCATGTTGAGAATGTTGTCTTGCTTGAAAAAAAATAATATAATTTGTAGCTTTACATTTGAGTATGAAACAAAAAATAATACTATTGCTTTTAACCACCCTTTCTCTTTGGGGTTGTACCCGTGATGATATTTGCCCAGAAGACACTCAAACCACACCACTACTTGTTATAAAATTTATGGATATTAGCAATCCTTCTCAGGTAAAGGCAGTAGATAATTTAAGGATTACTTTGGCTAATACATCTCAAACAGAAGTTGTAATAGCTAGAACAGACACTCTTTATAAAATACCACTTAACCCAATAGCTACAAGTGTAGATTATAATTTCACAAAAGGGTATCAAGGCAATCAGCCAAACACAGATGCATTTAATGTTACTTATCAAAGAGGTGCAGATATTTACATAAATAGAGCCTGCGGATTTCGGACCAGCTTTACAGATATAGACCCAACAATACAAGCAGAGGGTAGTGCAAACTGGATGCTTGGTAGTAGTATTAACAATACCACGGTAGAAAATGAAGATATTACCCATATTACTATTTTTCATTAGTACTCTTTTTGCTACCCTAAATACGGTGGCGCAAGAGAACCTAGAAAAAACAAAAGACACCATAGCCCAAAAAACCAAATACGGCTTGCGTTTTGGTTTGGATTTGTCAAAACCTTTGCGCAGTGTTTTGGAGGATGGTTATCAAGGGGTTGAACTACTAGCAGATTTCAGAATACAAGACAGATTCTACCTTGCAGCAGAATTAGGAAATGAAAAAAAGGACTATTTAGAACCTAATATAAACGCCATCACAAAAGGTTCTTACTTTAAAGTTGGCCTTAACTACAATGCCTATTTAAATTGGGCCGGTATGACCAATGAAATATTTACGGGTCTTAGATATGGATTTTCTAGTTTTAGTCAAGAATTATTAGGGTATGACATCTACTCCACTAACCAAAGCTTTCCTCCTACATTTGTTTCACAAAACATTGANTATACAAACCTAAATGCACACTGGGCAGAGTTTATAATTGGAGTAAAAACAGAGGTGTTAAACAATGTCTATTTATCTTTAAATCTGCAACTCAAAAGAAAGTTATCTGAGATAGTTCCAGAAAATTTTGACAATCTTTACATTCCTGGTTTTAACAGGACCTATGATTTTAGTCAATGGGGTGTTGGGTATGGGTACAACCTAACCTATCTGCTGCCTTTAATTAAGAAATAATTATTGCTTTTTGGCTTTTTTACTTCCTGCGTACATTTCATACTGCACGAGTTTACTTTCTAATTTTCCATTAAAAAGCTTAATTTTCTTTGATGGACGCAATCCTACGTATTTAAGTGCTTCAAGGTTTGAGGTAATCATCCAAGCTTGAGAATCTGGGTAGCTTCTCTTTAGAGTGTTCCCGATGTTTGCATAAAAACGCTCCACATTATCTATAGAAATTCGTTCATCATAGGGAGGGTTGAATACCAAAAATAATTGTCTATCTCTACCTTTTTCTGTTTCAAAAAAATCACAATGCTCAAGGGTTACAAATTCTGAAAGATTAGCAGCTACNATATTTTCATTAGCTTTCTTTAANGTAACAGGATCTATATCATAGCCCACAATTTTAAAATGAAACTCTTTAATCTTTTTTAAAGCAGCATTTTCTATGAGTTCATATAAATCTACATCAAAATCTGGCCATGTTTCAAAGCCAAATTCTTCTTTATTNAAATTTGCNGGGATATTACAAGCTATCATNGCAGCCTCNGCCAAAAGGGTTCCTCCACCACACATTGGGTCAATAAAATCACTCTGGCCTGTCCAACCTGCTTTTAAAATCATCCCGGCCGCCAATACTTCGTTAATTGGAGCTAGTGTGTTTGCAACTTTATAACCACGTTTGTGCAAAGATTGTCCTGAGCTGTCTAGAGATACAGTACAGATATTTCTATCTATATGAATATTAATCCGCAATGTTGGGTGGTCTAGATCAACATTTGGTCTTTCACCTTCCATGTCTCTAAAGCGATCTACAATGGCATCTTTGGTTTTTAGGGCAATGTATTGTGAATGTTTAAAGTAATCAGAAAACACAGTTGCATCAACCGCTAGAGACCCTTTTACATCCATATACTGTTGCCAGTTAATGGTATAGACTTTTTGATAAAGATCCTCTTCTTTAAAAACATTAAAAGCAGTAATTGGTTTTAAAATTTTAATTGCGGTTCTGCAGCATAGGTTAGCCTTGTACATAAAACCNGTGTCTCCNTCAAAAGAAACATTACGCACACCNATCTCTATATTAGAAGCGCCAAGTTGCCTTAATTCTTGGGCTAATATTTCTTCTAGACCATATAAGGTCTTAGCAACCATTTTAAAATTTTTTGTCATAACTTTTCATTCATTCTCCTGCAAAAATACAGTATTTTAGCACTGTAAAATCATACAATGCAAAAAGAAGATACAAGTTGGTTTGCCTCATGGTTTGATAGCCCTTATTATCATGTTTTATATAAAGATAGAGATGATAGCGAGGCTGCAGATTTCATGGATAGACTCACCCAATATTTACACCTACATCCTAGTAGTAAAATTCTTGATCTAGCTTGTGGCAAAGGCAGACATTCTAGGTATTTATCTAGTTTGGGATATGATGTAACGGGGGTAGATTTATCTACACAAAGCATTACGTNTGCAAAGAAATTTGAAAAAGAAAACTTAAAATTTGCAGTACATGATATGTGCCTACCCTANAANAAAGGGGCTTTTAATACTGTTTTTAATTTATTTACAAGTTTTGGGTATTTTGATAACGAGCAAGATAACCTAAGAACCATTAAGGCTATTAAAGCAAATCTATCAAGTAACGGACTAGCTGTTATAGACTTTTTAAACGTCTGTTATGTAGCATCAAATCTAGTAAAACAAGAAACCAAGATTGTAGATGGTATTTCTTTTGATATCAAAAGAGAAATTAATAATGGTTATATTCAAAAACATATTTCTTTTTTTGTAGATAATAACCACTATGAGTTTACAGAAAAAGTAAGAGCATTAACCTTAAAAGATTTTAAAACCTATTTTAAAGAAGCTGGACTTAAATTAAAGCAAACTTTTGGAGATTATCACCTAAATGCTTTTGATACTGCTGCTTCTGAGAGATTAATTCTTATTTTTGGAGTATGATATATCTAGCCTTGTTTTTTGCGGTTTTTGTTGGGTATGGTGTTGCCTTACTACTTAAAGAAAAAAATGCACAACAACTATCGCTGCCCCTAGCCTTTAGTGGTGCTTTTTTATTGGCAGTTACTTTGTTTGAATTACTACCAGAGGTATACCAATCTACAAATGAGTATGTGGGGCCATTTATTATGGTAGGTATACTGCTCCAAATCTGTTTAGAGTTTTTAAGCAAAGGTGCAGAGCATGGTCATGTTCATATACATGCAAACCAGAAAAGTTTTCCTTGGCTTCTATTTATCAGTCTTTCTATTCATGCTTTATTTGAGGGTTTTCCAATTTCAGAACACTCCAGTATGTTTATTGGCGTATTAGTGCATAAGATTCCTATCGCAATGATACTTTCTTTCTTTTTTATTAAAGCAAAATATCCACTAATTACCATACTTTCTTTTCTATTGTTATTTGCTATTATGACACCACTAGGAAGTTGGCTTTCTTTAAACAGCCCAGAGCTAATGGTGTATAAAGATGAGTTAAATGCTATATCAATTGGTATTTTCTTACATGTGTCTACTACTATTTTATTTGAAAGCAGTAAAGACCATAAGTTTAATTTAGCCAAACTTAGTACTATTATAGCCGCAATAGTTATTGCTTACTTTATATAAGTTCAAGGTAAATACTAAAAAAATGGCAAATACTTCCTGCCAGTACAAATAGGTGCCAAAGTACATGGTTGTATTTTAAAGAATTCCAAACATAAAATAAAATTCCAGCTGTATAAAACCCTCCTCCTGCAACTAGCAGAGAAATAGCCCTTGAAGAAACTGCCAAAGCTAGGGCGGTAAAATCAAATACAATTAACCACCCCATCACAAGATATAACAGTAAAGAGATAATTTCAAATCTACCTGTAAAGAATATTTTTAAAAAGGTGCCAAGCAGTGCTATAGACCATACAATACCAAACAACAATACTCCTTTGCTATGGTTTAAAAAAATAAGGGTGTAAGGCGTGTAGGTACCTGCAATTAAAACGTAGATACTAATATGATCTAGTTTTCTATAAAACAGTTTTTTAACAGGATCCTGAGTATGATGATATTTGGCCGAACAGAAATACAAGATGCAAAGCGAAAGACCATAAACACCAGATGCAAATAGAGTACTGTAAGAGCCAGTGTTGCTTGTTAATAGTAAAAGTACAAAAGCCAGTATAGATAAAACAAAACCAAAACCATGGCTTTGGTAATTATACTTTTCTTCTAAAGGGGTTTGTTCACGCATATATTTTTCTAATAGTATATTAAATAAAATGCTATTCAATTAAAAATTATAGCACCATACTTTTTAAGAAATTGTAATATTATTTCATAAATTGTAAAACTAATTTAAACTTATATTAGAACCAAAAATTATGAGTAGTACATATATAGTTAGAAACACAGCTTACGTGCTAGGTATCATTGGTGTTTTACTAATGTCGGCTTGCAGCGATACAAAAAAAGAAATACTAAATCCTTCAGTTACTTCAACTAATGAAGTTATAGAAAAAGAGGCCCCTCTTTTCTCTGCAGTTTCTAGTGATCAATCTGGAATAAAGTTCAACAATTTTAACATCGAGAACCAAGGCGCTAATTATTACCATTATGAGTACTTTTATAATGGTGGCGGTGTAGCAACTGCAGATTTTAATAACGATGGCTTACTAGATGTTGTTTTAACAGCAAACATGGCTCCAAATAGACTCTATATAAATAAAGGAGATTTAAAATTTGAGGATGTCACCCCTAGAGCTGGTATAAACTCAAAAACCGCAGATTGGTGTACTGGGGTAACAGTTATAGATATAAACAAGGATGGTTTTCAAGATATATTTATATCCAGAGCTGGATGGTTTAAGGATACAGAAAAAAGCAAACTCACCAACCTATTGTTTATTAATAACGGAGATTTAACCTTTACAGAGAGTGCAGAAAAATACGGTTTCACAGATCAATCTAGATCAACACANGCTTGCTTTTTTGACAAAGATAATGATGGAGATNTAGATGTTTACATCATCAATCACCCCGTGAANCACACCTCATTTAATCAATCTACAATTACTGGAAAAGTATCCTACCAAGATAAAGGAGCAACNTACAGTGATAGTGATAAACTTTATGAAAACCGTAACGGAACATTTGTAGATATTACAAAAAAATCTGGGCTTCAAAATGTAGCTTTTGGTTTGGGAGTAGTAGCTGCAGACCTTAACAATGATGGTTGGCAAGATTTATACATAGCCAATGATTATTCCAAACCAGATTATGTTTTAATAAATCAAAAAAACGGACGTTTTAAAAATGAATTATTTAGTGCCCTAAAGCATATGTCAAAGTTTAGCATGGGTCTTGATGTTGCAGATATTAATAATGACGGATTATTGGACATTTTTAATTCTGAAATGCTTGGTAATGACAACTATTCAAAGAAGGTGAATATGGCATCTATGAATCCAAAATTATACCAAGGTTTTGTTGATGCTAAACTTCATTATCAAGACATGCATAACAGTCTGCAGTTAAACAACGGGAATGGGACTTTTAGTGAAATATCATGGATGTCAAACATTGCAGAAACAGATTGGTCATGGAGCCCTCTATTTGCAGATTATGATAATGATGGGTATAAAGATTTATTTGTATCTAACGGTTACAAAAGAGATGTAATGAATAAGGATTACACCTCGAAAAACAAAGATAAGGGTGTGAAAAATCCTAAAATATTTGACATTCTACAAGCAGAAATTCCTGTGTCAAAAACATATAATTACATATACCAAAACAACGGAGATCTTACCTTTAAAGACCAAAGCGCAGTGTGGGGCCTTAAGGATGTAGCATTAAACACAAACGGCTCTGCATACGCAGATTTAGACAATGATGGTGATCTTGATTTGGTATTAAACAACCTAAATGAAGAAGCTGTTGTTTATAAAAACAATAATACCAAAAACAACTTTATCACACTTGAATTAAGAGATAAGGCTACTATACCATATGGTGCAAAAGTTTCTATTCTAGATGACGGAAAACAGCAATACTGGGAANTAGCAAATGCTAATGGTTTTCAATCTCACTCAGATTCAAGAATTCATTTTGGTCTTGGAGCATCNAAAAATGTAGATTCATTACTAGTTAATTGGCCAACTAAAGGATTGAGATTATATACTTCATTAGAAGTAAATAAGATACACCAACTCACTTTTAAAGAGGGTACCCCTTTCTCTTTGAAAAAAGAAACCAAAAAAACATTAATGACCAATGTTACTGAAAAAATAAACATTAATAACAAACATAAAGAGTATGATTATGATGATTATATAGCTGAGATACTCTTACCACACAAACTATCTCAAGAGGGCCCCTTTGTAGATGTTGCAGATGTAAATGCAGACGGTCTAGAGGATTTTTATCAAGGAAATGGTGTTGGTTATCCAGGAGTATTATACCTTCAAAACTCAAATGGTACTTTTAAAAAATCAAAACAAAAGGCCTTTGAAAAGGATAAAATGAATGAAGATTTAGGCGTTTTATTTTTTGATTTTGATAAAGATGGAGATAAAGATTTATATGTTGTAAGTGGTAGTAATGAGCATGATTTAAATAGCACGCTACAACTTGATAGATTGTATGAAAATGATGGCAAAGGAAATTTTACTAAAACCTCTGGTATTTTACCAAGCGTATACGCTAGTGGAAGCTGTGTTAAAGCCTCAGATATAGACAAAGATGGAGATTTAGATCTGTTTATAGGAGGATTTCAAACACCAGGAAACTATCCTCAGGCTGGAGAGAGCCAGTTATTAATTAACAACAATGGAGTTTTTAAAAATGAAATTGTTAGCCGTACAGATAACATGAGCAACATAGGTATGGTAAAGGACGCCGTATTTACAGATATAAATAACGACAACCAAGAAGATCTTGTAATTGTAGGACACTGGATGGCTATAGAAATTTACATAAACAACAATGGTTCTTTTACCAATCAAAGTAAAGCATATGGTACAGACAAAAATATCGGGTGGTGGAATACAATAACTGCAACAGACACCAATAAGGATGGAAATATCGATTTATTGGCAGGTAATTTAGGAACCAACAGCAAGCATAAAGCTACAAACGAGCAACCATTTGTTATTATGGCCAAAGATTTTGACTCAAATGGAACAAATGATATAGCCTTAGGGTATTATAATGATAACCAACTATATCCCGTTAGGGGGCTACAATGTTCATCAGAACAAGTTCCAGGTATAAAAGCAAATATTAGTTCTTATGCAGAATTTGGAAGTCTTACTTTTGATCAGGTGTATAGTAATTTTGACACTAACAATGCAGAAATACACAAAGCTACTTACTTTGAAAGCGCACTACTACTAAACCAAAATAATCAGTTTACATTTACAGCGATGCCTAATACGACACAAGTTGCTCCTACAAATGGTATAGTTGTGCTAGATATTGATAATAATGGTACAGATGAAATAATCTCTGTAGGGAATCATTTCCCGGTAGAGGTAGAAACTGGAAGGTATGATGCCCACATAGGCAGTGTCATGACTAACGATTTTAAAACTATTTCATTACAGAACTCTGGATTCTTTAATGATAAAGACGCTAGGGATATTGATGTGATTACTATAAAAGGAAATAAACATATCATGGTAAGTAACAACAGAGATACTATCGAATTTTTTAAGATAAAATAAGTATTACAGTAACTAGTTGGCTTTTTCAACATCTGAAATAATAGCCTCTATTATATTTGAAAATCCCATTGTTCACTAAAACAATGGGATTTTTGTATATCTAAAATAGATTTGTTTATATTTTCAAAGTGTTTTATAGCTATATATAGACTTTAAAACTACGCTTTAGGTCAAGAGTAAAAATACCATTATGAAGTCTATATTCTAGGATTTCT